>Ga0134094_1000173_pt1 | contig 89307 bp, 82 predicted proteins | sample 5_1taG_FD_94458 | JGI IMG/M metagenome (GOLD analysis project Ga0134094, IMG submission 94458) | Switchgrass degrading microbial communities from high solid loading bioreactors in New Hampshire, USA - 5_19_20_110_A1 metaG | ecosystem: Engineered > Bioreactor > Semi-continuous > Anaerobic >... | reverse complement strand
CCGGATGGCCTGGAGGCGGTGGCCGAGCGGCTGGGCTTTATCGAAACTGCCCGCGAGCCGCTGTACAGGCTTATCCCCGATTATCTGTTCCCGGGTATCTCCAATGAAGCCCTGGCAACCATCGCGGCCGGAATTGTGGGCATACTGCTGGTCTGTGGTGTGATCCTGGCTGCAGGTCATATACGCCGCGGCCCCGAAGCTTCGAACAGGTAGGCGTGCACATCCACTTTCTCGATCCTTACCGTCCGCTGCGCAGCCCGGTGCACGCGCTGGATCCGCGTGTGAAGCTGGTGCTGACGCTGGCTTTTATTCTCACGACTGCGCTCACCCCGCAGGGCGCATGGCCGGTATATATTCTGCTATTATCGCTGGCACTTTCGGTGCAGGTGCTCTCCGGGCTGGGTGTGGGTTATGTGCAAAAGCGTGCCGGGCTGGCGCTGCCGTTTGTGCTGGCAGCCCTGCCGCTGCTCTTTACTGTGGAAGGGCCGGCACTGTTCAATTTTCAGCTCGGCTTGTGGCGTTTCGCTCTCACTTCCAGCGGGCTGGAACGCTTTGCCGGTGTTGCCATTAAATCCTGGATATCGGTACAGGCGGCTGTGGTACTGGCTTCGAGCACTTCGTTCCCCGATCTGCTGGTCGCTATGCGGGCCATCCGGATACCGAAGCTGCTGGTTGCCATCTTTGGGCTGATGTGGCGTTATTTGTTCGTATTTGGCGATGAGGCTCTGAGGCTGCTGCGCGCCCGGGCTGCCCGCAGTGGACAGGCCGTGGACAACGCCCTCAAACCGGGCGGAAGCCTGGCCTGGCGGGCACGCGTGACCGGCGGAATGGCAGGGAGCCTGTTCCTGCGTGCCTTCGATCGCAGTGACCGCATATACTCCGCCATGCTCTCACGAGGCTACGACGGCGAAGTCCGAAGTCTGCCGCTGCCGCCTCTGCAGCCCCGGCACACGCTGATCCTGGCGACAGGCCTGGTCCTGCTGATCGGGCTGCTTTCTCCGGCTTATCTCCTTCAGTAGGTTGATATGCACCATTCCATCGAAGTTGAGAATCTTTCCTTTACATATCCCGATGGCCGTCAGGCCCTGCGGGACGTGACACTCTGCATTCAGCCGGATGAGAAAGTAGCCCTGGTGGGCCCGAACGGGGCCGGAAAATCCACACTGCTGCTGCATTTGAATGGGATCCTGCGCGGCGAGGGACGGGTGAAAGTTTGCGGACTGGAGGTCAACGACAGGAACGTGAAACACATCCGGGCGCGCGTGGGAATGGTATTCCAGTCCCCGGATGACCAGTTATTCTCACCCCGGGTTTATGATGATGTCGCTTTTGGCCCCCTTTATATGGGGCTGCCGGTGGATGAGGTGGATGCCCGGGTGCACGATGCCCTGGAGGCCGTCGGGATGGGCGGCTACGAAGAGCGGACCTCGCATCACCTGAGTGTGGGGGAGAAAAAGCGCATCGCCATTGCCACAGTCCTTTCGATGAAGCCTGAAGTGCTGGTTCTGGACGAACCCACGGCCGGCCTGGACCCGCGCGCCCGGAGGTCACTGATCCAGCTGCTGCGCGAGCTTCCCCTGACTATGCTGGTTTCCACCCACGACATGCGTATGGTGGAGGAATTGTTCCCCCGCATGGTGATCATGGATGAGGGCCGTGTTGTGGTCGACGGCCCCACCGGGCAGCTGATGTCTGATGAAAAACTGCTGGAGGCGCACGGCCTGGAGCGGTATTAACGAAATCGGCCGCTGTCCTGTTAGAGACAGCGGCCGATATCAATTACCGGAAAAACTACCTTACGGCTCAGTCCGCGGCAGCGGAGGTCTCTTCCACTTCCACGAGGCCGGCAGCCGCGCGCAGGGCAGCGACACGGTCGGTGCGCTCCCAGGGCAGATCCAGGTCGTCGCGGCCGAAGTGGCCGTAAGTGGCGGTCTGGCGGTAAATGGGCCGGCGCAGGTCCAGGTCACGGATGATCGCGCCGGGGCGCAGATCGAAGTTTTCCGTGATCAGGCGGGAGATCTCCTCATCCGGAATTACACCGGTGCCGAAGGTCTCCACATTGACGCTCAGCGGATGGGCGACGCCGATGGCGTATGCGACCTGGATCTCGCAGCGCTCGGCAAGGCCAGCAGCCACCACGTTCTTGGCCGCCCAGCGGGCTGCGTATGCCGCAGAGCGGTCGACTTTCGTCGGGTCTTTACCGCTGAATGCGCCGCCGCCGTGACGTCCCATCCCGCCGTACGTGTCGACAATAATCTTGCGGCCGGTCAGCCCGGAGTCACCCTGCGGTCCGCCGATCACAAAGCGCCCGGTCGGGTTGACGAAAATTTTCAGCCTGTCGTCCACCATCTCGGGCGGGAGCACCGGTTTGATCACATGTTCGATGATGGCCTGGCGGATCTCTTCATGGGTTACGTCAGGGTCGTGCTGAGTGCTGATCAGCACAGTTTCCACCCGCTTGGGCTTGCCGTACTCGTATTCGACGGTTACCTGGCTCTTGCCATCCGGTCGCAGCCAGGGCAGGGTTTTGTCCTTGCGCACTTCGGCCAGGCGGCGTGAAAGGCGGTGCGCCAGATAAATGGGCATCGGCATCAGCACAGGGGTCTCGTTGCAGGCATAGCCAAACATCATTCCCTGGTCGCCGGCGCCGATGGCTTCCACTTCTGCGTCGCTCATCCTGCCGTCCTTGGCCTCCAGCGCCTTATCGACGCCCATGGCAATATCGCCGGACTGCTGAGAAATGGCAACCAGCACGCCGCAGCTGTTTCCATCAAACCCCTTGAGGCTGCTGTCGTAGCCGATCTCATTCACAACGCGCCGTACCAGCTCGTCATATTCAATTTGGGCACGTGTCGTGATTTCACCGAGCAGGACAACAAACCCTGTCTTCGCAGCAGTCTCGCAGGCCACGCGGGAATAGGGGTCCTGTTCCAGACAGGCGTCCAGCACAGCATCGCTGATCTGATCGCAAAGCTTGTCCGGATGTCCCTCGGTCACCGATTCCGAGGTAAACAAAAGGCTGGGTGCGTTCATAAATGTCGTGTTCATGCGTAACTTTTACCTCCGTATAATGGAAACTGCCCCTTCTGGTCAGAAAGGGCAGTGTACGCATGACACCAACGCCCTCTCATCTTCCAGAACCTCCGTCTGCCGGACTTGGCACCTTCCTTCCGGCGGTAATTTCCGCCAAGGGGTTGCCGAGGCTTCACAGGGCCGGTCCCTCCACCTCTCTGGATAAGAGTGCCGTTCAGGGGCTATTCAATTAATTATCGGGATCATACCATGAGGCAGGCAAGCTGTCAATTCGGGAGAAAGATCCAGGTGATGAGATAATACCCGATCACCCCGGCCCACAGCCAGGAGTCAATGCGATCAAACACACCGCCGTGACCGGGGAGCAGTTTTCCTGAATCTTTTGCTCCTACCTGCCGTTTAATCATACTTTCGCCCAGATCGCCCAGGGGGGTGAGAAGGGCGAGGACCAGGCCGAGCTGGGCGCCCTTAATAACGGTGATGCCTGTATCGGGTCCTCCGAGTGCCAGCCATACCGCCGCAAGGGCTGCACCGCCGGCCGTTCCGCTCAAGATACCACCCAGATAGCCTTCCCAGGTCTTGTTCGGGCTGGTGCGAGGGGCCATCGGATGGCGGCCGAACAGATGCCCGAATAGATATGCGCCGACATCGGCTACCCAGACTGAAGGCAGCACCAGGAGGAACCACCACATTCCGTCTGTCAGATCACGCAGGGAAATCAGGTAAGAACCGATCCAGCCCAGATAAAAAAAACCGCCCAGGGTGGCGCTGAAATTCGTCGCGGACCCTTCGCTGCCCCGTTCGAAATCGACCACATGGTAGGCCATACTGCTTAAGATCAGGATGCTGGCGATCCAGGGTGCGCTGTTAAACCCGTTGATGGCGCGTCCGGCAGCAAACAACACAGTCCCCCCTACAACAAGCGCACCAGCGGGTTTCAACCCGCCGGCGCGCAGAAGGCGAACATATTCCCAGGCGGCTATCGCCAGCGTCAGTGTGATTGCGGCGGCGAAAACCGGTTCCCCGGCGATGATTGCGGCCAGCCCGATGGGCAGGAGGATGAGGGCAACGGCGATCCGCTTAGCGAGCATGCTGCGCGATGTTATCTTCAACGGGGGAGATTCGCCCGTATCGGCGTTCGCGGTGACTGAACTCCTGCAGCGCTAACAGCAGCTGTTCCCGGTCGAAATCGGGCCAGTAGGTTGGAGTGAAGTACCACTCGCAGTAGGCCCCCTGCCAGATCAGAAAGTTGCTGCCGCGCAGCTCGCCAGATGTGCGGATAATCAGGTCTGGATCGGGTACGCCAGCGGTGAAGAGATAGCCGCTGACCAGTTCATCTGTTACGGCCTCGGCCGGAATGCCGTCGCGAATGATGCGCTGGATTGCGCAGACAATCTCATCACGCCCGCCGTAGTTAAATGCAACGTTCAAAATCAGGCGGTCATTGTTCTTGGTGTATTCGATCGCATGCAGGACTTTTTCCCGCAGCGCCGGGCTCAAACGGTCCAACCGGCCGATATGGTGCAGCTGGACCCCCTGGTCGTGCAGTTCCTGGAGCTCGCGGTTGATGACATCCTCCAGGATCTGCATTAAGCCCTGCACCTCTTCCTCGGGCCGGCCCCAGTTCTCAGTCGAAAAGGCGTAAATCGTTAAGTAGCGGATACCAAACTCGATGCAGGCTTCGATCACCCGGCGCAGGTTTTCCGTCCCTGCCCGGTGACCGGCCAGGCGCGGTAGTCCGCGCGACAAAGCCCAGCGGCCATTACCATCCATGATAATGGCGATGTGGGTGGGAATTTTCTCAGGCAGCTCGGTTTTTGCGTTATTTTCCATAGGCTGGTTACCTTCCCGGCCGCAAAAACAGACAGGCAGCAGATTCAGGTTCCCGGGAAGGAAGGTGATTAAACTTCAAGAATCTCCTTTTCCTTGCGTTCCCCAACCTTGTTGACTTCTTCAATGTACCGGTCGGTGATCTTCTGCAGTTCTTCTTCGCCGCGTTTGCGCTCATCTTCGGAGATCATTTTCTCCTCTTCGAACTCGCGCAGGTCTTTCATGGTATCGCGGCGGACATTCCTCACGGCAACGCGTGCTTCTTCCACCCGGTTGTGCACCAGTTTCACCAGGTTTCTGCGCCGCTCTTCTGTGAGGGGAGGAAGATTCAGGCGTATCGATTTGCCGTCATTGTTCGGCGTCAATCCCAGGTCCGATGTCTGGATGGCACGCTCGACGGCTTTCAGGGTGGATGCATCAAATGGACGGATCAGCAGCGAGCGGGGCTCAGGAACGCTGATGCTGGCAAGTTGATTTAACGGGGTTGGGACGCCATAGTATTCAACCGGCAGCTTTTCCACCAGAGCTGGATGCGCGCGACCGGTGCGGATGCCAGCCAGGTCTTCCTGCAGTGCTTCGACCGCACCCTTCATGCGCGCTTCGGCTTCTTTGTAAACTTCTTTCAGCATGAATGCCTCCACTCCAGGATCATTTGTGGGTTTGATGCATTCCCTATAGGATAACCTAAAAATCTTAGAGAGGAAAGGGGCAAAATAGCCGCAGTTAACAAACTTATTATGCAGTGACGAGCGTGCCCACCGGCTCTCCGTACAGAGCCTTCTTTAGATCATCAGGATTCCAGAGGTTGAGTACCAGGATGGGGAGGTTGTTGTCCATGCACAGGGAAATGGCGGTGCTGTCCATAACCTGCAGCCTGCGGTTGATGGTTTCCATGTAACTGAGATTATCATAGCGCACCGCATCCGGATGAATCATGGGGTCAGCGGAGTATACGCCGTCTACTTTAGTGGCTTTGATGAGGACATCGGCACCGATTTCCATGGCGCGCAGTGCAGCTGCGGTGTCGGTGGAGAAATAGGGATTGCCTGTACCGCCGCCCAGGATCACCACGCGCCCCTTTTCGAGGTGGCGGATGGCGCGCCGGCGGATATAAGGCTCGGCAACTGCATGCATCTCGACCGCAGACTGTACCCGGGTCACCAGGCCCATGCGTTCCATCGCGTCCATCAAAGCCAGCGCATTGATCATGGTGGCAAGCATGCCCATATAATCTGCGGTTGCGCGATCCATCCCGCGGTCCAATCCACTGCGTCCACGCCACAGGTTGCCGGCCCCGATCACAATCGCCACATCGACTCCCATCTCATGGACTTCTTTCACGCGTTTGGCGATGTCTTCTGCCTGCAGTGGGTCGATACCGTATCCTTTTTCACCACCTAACGCCTCACCGCTCAGTTTTAACAGAATGCGCCGGTACTTCAACGTCTTTTCCATAAGCTAACGTCTCCTCACATTTGAAGCATTATCCAAAAATAAAAATTTTTCTTTAGAAAAAGGGCCAACCTTTCGGGTTGGCCCTGAAACACTACGCCTATTCTTCTCGCGTGCTTTCGCCTAGCTCCCAGCGCACGAAGCGCCGGATGACAATATTTTCACCGATCGAGCCGACATTCTGCATGAGAAGCTGCTCGATGGTGATGTCTTCGTTGCGGATATAGGGCTGGCGCAGCAGCACGACCTCGTCTTTGAACTTTTCGATGCGGCCTTCAACGATCCGCTCGATAATGTTCTCGGGCTTGCCTTCCTGGCGGGCGCGAGAGCGCGCGATCTCACGCTCGTGCTCCAGCACGCTTTCAGGAATGTCCTCATCCCGGATATAGCGTGGAGACGAGGCAGCAATCTGCAGCGCTACTTCGTGAGCAAACTCGCGGAAAGCCTCTGAGCGAGCCACAAAGTCGGTCTCGCAGTTAACCTCAACCATAACACCCACGCGGCCGTTTCCGTGCGAGTACAGCTCAACAACACCTTCGGACGCTTCACGGTCGGCGCGTTTTGCAGCGGTTGCCAGACCCTTCTCTCGCAGGTAATCAACTGCCTTGTCGAAATCGCCGTTGGCCTGCTCTAAAGCTTTCCGGCAGTCCAGGATACCGGCCCCCGTTGCTGCACGAAGTTCTTTGATCTGTTCAGTGGTGATTGCCATGGATTATTCCTCGTCGTCAACGCTTTCTACAATCGCTTCTTCTACATCATCGCCGGTTTCTTCTTCTTCGGTTACAACCTCGTCGTCACCGGTGCCTTCAGCGGCGATCTCCTCCTCGACGTCATCTGCCACAGGTCGAGAAATTTTGGCGAGCGTAGCAGCGCCGAGCAGTTCTTCATCGGAAAGTTCTTCTTCGTACTCAGGGGCGGTATGGATCGCTTCAGCCACCCCGGTTTCGACATCCTCTTCCTTGCGCAGCGCGCGGCCTTCAATCGCGGCGTCTGCGATTTTGCCAACCAGCAGTTTGATGGCGCGAATGGCATCGTCGTTCGAGGGGATGACGTAATCGATCTGGCGCGGATCACAGTTCGTGTCCACCAGCGCGATGACCGGGATCTTCAACAGATTGGCTTCGTGGATCGCAGTGTCCTCACGGCGTACGTCGACCACGAACAGCAGTTCCGGCGGCTTGGTCATATTGCGGATACCGCCGAGCAGCATTTCCAGGCGCTCGATTTTGCGGGCGAGGATCAGGCCTTCTTTCTTGGTGATGCGATCGAAGTCGCCGCGATCGCGCATGCGCTCCAGGCGTTCGAGCTCGTTGATGCGCTGGCGGATGGTGCGCCAGTTGGTGAGCATTCCGCCCAGCCAGCGAGCCGTTACGTAGGGCATCCCGGCGCGCTGGGCCTCTGCCTGGACCGTCTCCTGCGCCTGGCGCTTGGTGCCCACGAACAAGATGGTGCCGCCCTCGGCAACGGTGTCGCGCACGACGTTGTAGGCCTGTTCCAGTGCTTTGACGGTTTTCTGCAGGTCAATGATGTGGATGCTGTTGCGTTCGGTGAAAATATAGGGCTTCATCGCCGGGTGCCATTTGTGGGTCCGGTGACCGAAATGGACACCGCTTTCGAGAAGCGCTTTCATAGAAATGATGGCCATGTTAATTCAACTCCTTCTGCGTTATCCTTCCGCTTTCGTCACCCCCAGCCGACACCTCGGCCAAGGCACGCACGGCTGAGTCAGAAAGCGTGTATGATGGATGGGGATTATTGCCCGGATGGGCAGCCCATCTGCGGGCACAACTGCTCCCGCCAGGGGCGGGAGCGCGTCCAAGTATAACATAACAAAGAAGAAAATGTCTATTCTTTCTTCAAATTTTTCTGAACCGGGCCGAATCCCCTTCTCCAGCAATATGCTTCATACCCTTTAGTGCAGGCACCACCCAACAAATCTATAGGGTGATGAATGGCGCTCGCGAGGTAGAATTCGAATATGGATGCCGGCCAGATTGAGAAAGCGCTGGAAGGGCTGCCGGTAGGTCCGGTGCGTTATTTTGAGCAAACCGGCTCGACCAACGATGAGGCAGCGCACTGGGTTGATGAAGGCGCACCAGACCTTGCCCTGGTGATCGCCAACGAACAGCGCGCCGGAAGAGGACGCCTCAACCGCCGCTGGTTTACACCGCCTGATTCAGCCCTGGCCGTCAGCGTGATCCTGCGCCCGACCAGCCAGACGGAGCGCTCCGCGAACATCCTGCGCATTACCGCCCTCGCCTCGCTGGCCCTGTGCGGCGCCCTGCAGGACGAATACCGTTTGCAGGCGGAGATCAAGTGGCCCAATGATGTGCTCATAAATGGCCGTAAGGCAGCCGGGATCCTGGTCGAAGCCCAGTGGGATGGTGAATATCCATCGGCTTTTATCCTGGGGATTGGTGTGAATGCCTCTCCGGCGGCGCTGCCTCCCGAAGATGAACTGCTCTTCCCGGCGATCAGCGTAGAAGAAGCCGCCGGATCCGCCGTCGACCGTCTGCGGCTCCTGCGCGCGCTGCTGGCTCATATGATCCACTGGCGAGGGCTGCTGCACAGCCAGGCATTCCTGCAGGCGTGGGAAGCACGGCTGGCTTTTCGCGGGGAGCGCGTCCGGGTCTGGGGGGCGGGCCTGCCGGTAAAGAACCAGACCTCCGCGCAGGAATTTTTGGAAGCAGAACTGCTCGGACTGGATGAACGCGGTGGGCTTCGGCTGCGAGATGATCTGGGTAAAGTTATCTCCATCCACAGCGGCGAGATCAGGCTGCGCCCTGCACCACCTGCAAAAGAAAACCTTTAAGCCGGTGATCCGGCTGTTGTGCTGCACCGGCAGCACCGAGGAATCAGGAGTAATTTATGCTTGAAGAACTGCGTGCACAGGCTGCTGAATTTGTGTTTGAAGATGAACCTGAGGATGATGACGCGCTTCAGGTGGAATACGATACGGAGCCAAAGAAATATTTCCTGGGGATGGCGCCCTGGCAGCGCTTTATCGTTTCACTGCTGCTGTTCGTCATCGTCTTTTTAACCGGCGTGTTCGCACTGCTGATCACCGAAAGAATTTATCTGGCTATTTAAATATCAAAGGGGCGGTAAACCCGCCCCTTTAAAAATCCCCATAAGTCATACGTCAATTTACTCGGCAGCGCCCACCTGGCGCAGGTCCGCATCGGCGGTACGGGCAAGCGAGGCCACCGTGTCGCCGTCGTGCATGCTGATGATCCTGACGCCGCGCGTGATGCGCCCGGAGCGCGAAATCGTGCTGACCTTTGTGCGCAGCACGACGCCGCTGGACGTGATGATGGTCAGATCATCGGCATCCTGAACAACACGTGCGGCGGCAATTTTTCCGACCTTGTCGATAGCATTTTTGTCGATGGTTTGAACGCCCTGGGTTGCACGGCCCCTGAGGGGGTACTCACTGAGCGGCGTGCGTTTACCAAATCCCTGCGTGGTAATCACCAGCAGATCGCCGCCAGGTTCGACGACTTCCATGCCAGTAACATAGTCCCCTTCAGTAAGACGGATTCCGGTTACGCCAGCAGCCATCCGTCCCATGGGACGCACCTGATTCTCGTTGAAGCGCAGCGCCTGACCGCGCTCCGTAACCAGGATCACATCATCTTTGCCCTGCGTCCGCCGCGCCCAGCGCAGTTCGTCGTCTTCATCCAGGGTAATGGCGATCAGGCCCGAGGGACGTACAGAAGCGAATTCCGACAGTGCCACCCGTTTGACACGCCCCTTGCGGGTGGCCATGATCATATACTGGGCCTCTTCAAATTTGGGTACGGCCAGGGCCGCGGTGATGGTTTCTTTGGGATCCAGCGAAAGCACGTTGACGATGGGGATGCCTTTGGCAGTCCGGTCGGCGTCTGGAATCTGGTAGGCTTTTTCAGAATAAACTTTGCCTTTGTTTGAGAAGAAAAGCACTGTGTCCAGCGTGCGCGCGGGGACGATCATGAGCACTTCATCTTCGTCACGGGTGGTATGCCCGGAGACGCCGCGCCCGCCTCGCCGCTGGGCCCGGAACACCTTCGACGCCGTGCGTTTAATATAGCCGCGCTCGGTGAGGGTAATCAGGCAGGCTTCGTCCGGCACCAGGTCTTCTTCGCGGATGTCCTCATTCGCTTCGTAAGCGATGTGCGTGCGTCGTTCGTCTCCGTATTTTTCGGCCACGTCGATCAGATCTTCTTTGATAACGGCCAGGATTTTGTGGGGGCTGGCCAGCAGGTCTTCCAGATAGGCGATGCGCTCCAGTGTCTGGCGGTGTTCATCCTCGATCTTCTGGCGTTCCAGGGCGGCCAGACGGCGGAGCTGCAGGTCCAGGATCGCCTGAGCCTGGCGTTCGCTGAGGTTGAAGCGCTCCATCAAGCGATCTCGCGCTGCGTCAGCATCCGGAGCCCGGCGGATGGTCTCGATCACGTCATCCAGGTGTGCCAGTGCGATCAGCAGACCCTCTAAAATATGTGCCCGTTCGCGCGCTTTTTTCAGTTCGAACTCCGAACGGCGGGTGATGATCGTACGGCGGTGCTCGATGAAAAGCTGCAGGGCGCGTTTGAGAGTCAGCAGGCGGGGCTCGTCATCGACCAGGGCCAGCATCTGCACGCCAAAGGTGGACTGCAGCGGCGTGTATTTATACAGCTGGTTGAGGATTTTCTTCGGCTGAGCACCCCGGCGAAGTTCAATGATAATGCTCATACCGCGCCGGTCCGATTCGTCGCGCAGATCGCTGATGCCGTCGATCTTGCCGCTGCGCACGAGTTCGGCGATGCGTTCGATCAGGGATGATTTGTTTAACTGGTATGGGATTTCAGTAATCACGATGCGGAAGCGGCCGCCGCTCATTTCTTCGATATGGGCCAGGCCGCGCAGTACGATGCGCCCTTTGCCCGTCACATAGGCCTGTAATATCCCCTCGGTTCCCACGATCACGCCCCCGGTGGGGAAGTCCGGGCCCGGCATGCGTTTAATTAACTCTTCGACGGGGATGTCTTCTACATGGTCGTAGTTATCGATCATGTAGGTGAGGGCATCGACCAGTTCACGGAGGTTGTGTGGGGGGATATTGGTGGCCATGCCCACGGCAATGCCGGCTGAGCCGTTCATCAGCAGATTGGGCAGGCGCGAGGGCAGCACGGTTGGCTCCTGCAGGGAGCCGTCGAAGTTATCCGTAAAGTCAACCGTATCTTTATCGATATCCGCCAGCATTTCTTCCGCCATGCGTGCCATGCGAGCTTCTGTGTAGCGCATGGCAGCAGGCGCGTCGCCGTCAATGGAACCGAAGTTACCCTGCCCGTCAACCAGGGGATAGCGCATTGAAAAATCCTGCGCGAGACGCGCCATGGCATCATAGACAGCCGAATCGCCGTGGGGGTGATACTTACCCAGCACCTCGCCTACAATACGAGCGGACTTTTTATAGGGCGACGAAGCGCGGATACCCATGTCGTGCATGGCATACAGGATGCGCCGGTGAACCGGCTTCAGCCCGTCGCGTGCATCGGGGAGTGCGCGTGCCACGATGACGCTCATTGCGTAATCGAGATAAGCAGAGCGCATCTGCTCATCAATATCGACGTGTTGAATAGAACCGTTTTGAATGGAACCGTTATCCATAACTAATCCTTCGAATAGGTAACCCGCGGTGTTGAACAGGCTCCGTGGTCGTGATCCTCAGCCCTGTATTACCCCTGGGCTGATGATGCTCCATCCATCAGGGACAAAAACCAGGAACGGTTAGCCGCAAAAAAGGATTGCTTTTCTCTCTTCGCCTGCATAAAAATGGACGTTAAATGAAGCAGACACGAACTCTTATTATACCCCATCCCCGGGATAACGTCCGTTATCCTTTACATAAAACAACATGGGCGCCCCCATCAGGGCGCCCATGTTGTTTTATTCAGAGAAAGCAAGTCTGCAGGTTTGCCAGGTTTACCCTTTTTGTGACAGGTAGGCATTGATGCCGGCTGCCGCACGCCGCCCGGCTACCATTGCGGTGACGACCAGGTCAGGCCCGGTGACCGCGTCGCCCCCGGCGAAGACTTCCGGCCGGGTTGTGGCGCCGGTCTCCGGGTCGACAACGATCAGCCCCCATTTGCGGGTTTCAAGGCCAGGGGTTGTTTCCCCGATCACCGGATCGGGCCAGTAGCCCAGAGCCAGCACTGCGGTGTCGGCTTCTACGATGAAGTTGGACCCTTCAATCGGGACCGGTCTGCGGCGTCCCTTCTCGTCGGGCTCGCCCAGTTCCATGCGAATGCACTCTACCTGGGCCAGCCGCCCGTCAGGGCCGGCGATAAAGCGAACGGGCTGGGTCAGGAACTGGTATTTTGCGCCTTCTTCGCGCGCCAGCTCGCGATCTTTCTTCCCACCCGGCATTTCTTTTTCGGTCCGGCGGTACAGACAGGTGACCTCTTCGGCGCCCAGGCGGATGGCGCTGCGCAGGCAGTCTGAAGCCGTGTCGCCACCGCCAATCACAACCACTTTGCGTCCTACCTCCGGCCGTCCCTGCATACCGGCAGGCAGCAGGTCCAGGGCGACATTAGCTCGCATCAGGAATTCTGTCGCTTTGTACACGCCGGGCAGATCTTCTCCAGGGATGTTCATCGGGGCGTCGATACCGGTCCCAACGCCCACATATACGGCGTCATATCCTTCGGCCAGCAGGTCGTCGATAGTCCTGTCTTTACCAATGGTCGTGCTGCCAACATATTCAACCCCCGCGCGTTCCAGATCTTCCCAGCGGGCGAAGACCACTTCTTTGGGGAGTTTGAAATTAGGGATACCATAAACCAGCAGCCCGCCGGGCGCCGGGTTCTTATCAAAAATTGTAACCCGGTGACCCATCTGCACGAGTTGTTCGGCGCAGGCCAGCCCGGATGGTCCCGCTCCGACAACGGCGACGCGTTTTCCGCTCGGTTCCCCAACCGGAATGTGAACACCGCCGTGCCGGCGCTCGTAATCGGCGACGAAGGCTTCAAGCTGGCCGGTCAGCACAGGGTCGTGATGTTTGACGTGCACACAGGAGCCCTGGCAGAGCTGTTCATACGGGCAAACCCGGCCGCAGATCTCGGGCATGGAGCTGGTCTGGCGGTAAAGCTGCGCTGCCTCGAGAAATTTACCCTGTTCGATCAGCCACATGGCTGACGGGATATCGTTATGAGCCGGGCATGCCAGGTGGCAGGGAGCCGGATCAGGGCAGTGGATGCAGCGAGATGCTTCATACATCGCTCTTTCTGCATCGAATGGAATGGTCACGTCATCAAAATCGTGGATGCGTTCCTCCGCAGGACGGCGCTCAATGTCCTTGGATGGAGTCCAAGCACGTTCTTTGCGATCGATAGCGAGAAAACCACTGGGTATGGCTTGCACGACAGCACCTCCTATTACCAGCTATTACCAATCATACTGGGACTCGAAATTCTCAATTAGTCTCAGTTGTCACGTTTTTTTCTGACGGTTGTCATGCCTCAATTGGTGAAATCTTAGATCAGCGTGACTTGATAGTTAAGGAAACGCTTAAAAAAACAAGCTGGTTTGTAACGCTCGGGGACAGACAGGTGGTAGGATGGCAGAGTAGATTATGGGATACAATCTCCTGCTGGAGAGAAACCTTTTCGCTTTTCGGGCGTACGAAGAGTAAACAGCGCAGCTCCGAAACGCTGAAAGGTTTAATACCGGAAGTTCGAAACGGTTTGCTACGAAAAAGACGGGCGGGAGAGCAAAGCCCGCCCTTAGCAGGAAGCGCGTTGTGAAAAGAAATCGATTAATCGCGGCAGGTTTCATCCTGATCATAGTGATCATCTTCGGTGCACTGATTTACCGGACGCGTTCACTGGCTGCCGATATGCCGGAAGTCAGCACGGTAACGGCTGAACTCGGGGATCTTACGGTCACCGTTGCGGCAGATGGGACAGTGCGCAGCAATCAATCCGCGCTGATGGTGTGGAACACATCCGGGACTGTTGCCAGGGTGCATGTCAAAACAGGGGACCGGGTGCAGAAGGGCGACGTGCTGGCTGAACTTGATCCTGAATCGCTGCCACCGCAGGTTGTGCTGGCTCAGGCGGAGTTGATTCAGGCTCGCAGAGCCCTTGATGATCTGCTGCAGTCCAGGGCGCGCAGCGCAGAGGCCTTGAAAGCGGTAGAGTCAGCCAGGAAAGCGCTTGAAGATGCCCGCAGCCCGGTTAAAGCCCGGGGAGAGGCGCAGCAGTCTCTTGCGGAAGCTGAAGCTGCGTTAGAAGATGCGCAAATGCGCTACGAGATTGCTGTCAGGCCGGCCTCACAGGCTGCCATTGAGCAGGCTTATTCTTCTTTGCTGCTGGCGGAGAATGCGCTGAACAAACACCTGGAAGAGATCGCGCGAGTGGAGAAAAAGCTGAAAAGGCCTGAGAGCGCGTATTCCTTCTGGGAATCGAAGGGTCTGTACCAGCGTATTCTGGATGCGCTCGAACTGCAGCTTCCTCAAAAGCAGATCGCTTATGAAGAAGCGCTGCAGCGCTACCAGCGGCTGCAGCAGCCACCCGATCCCAATGATGTAGCCCGGGCAGAGGCAGAGCTGGCGCTGGCACAGGCCCAGGTAGAACAGGCCCGGCGCCGTTACGAGCGGGTGAAGGATGGGGCCAGCGCAGGTGAGTTGGCGGTGCTGCAGGCTGAGCTGGAAGATGCGGAGCGTGAGTATGCACGCTGGAAAGACGGCCCGAGCGAAGATGAAATCCTGGCGGCTGAGGCACGCATCGCTGCGGCGGAAGCTTTACTCGAAGCGACTCGCATTACGGCTACTTTTGACGGTGTCGTAACGCAGGTGCACGTTCAACCGGGCGACCGGGTGGATCCGGGCACAGCAGCTTTTCGGGTGGATGATCTTTCACGTTTTATTGTCGAAGCTCAGGTTTCCGAGGTCGATATTAATAAAGTCAAACCCGGGCAGAAAGTACTGCTCAGGTTCGATGCTGTTGACTCGACACTGCTCGGTGAGGACGCCGCGGCTCCATCCACGGGCACAGTATCACCTGGAACTTACACCGGTGAGGTTGTCCAGGTTGTACCGGTGGGACAGGTGACCGGGGGGACCACTACGTATACCGTGCGGACAGAACTGGTAGCAGACGACGGACTGGTCCGCCCTGGCATGACGGCCGAGATTTCCATCGTGATCGAGGAGCTGCAGGATGTTCTGCTGGTTCCCAGCCAGGCGATTCGCTTCGAAAACGGCAGACGGGTTGTCTATATATTGAAAGGAAGCGAAATGGTGCCGGTAGAAATTACGCTGGGCGCCACCTCACGCGATTTCAGCCAGGTTCTTGCCGGAGATATCCGGCCGGGAGACCCGGTTGTCGTTTCGTTATCACAAAATCCTGAAAGGTAGCAGAAGGCACTGCTGCTTAAAAGGGCCTGGAGGTAAGGATGAGAAAAAGGGTTATAGCGGTAATTGTCATTGTCGTCGTGGCTGCGCTCGGTTTCCTGATCTGGCAGGGCCGCGCACAGAGCCGGGATGCAGTGAGCTCAAATTATCAAACCGTAGAAATAAAACGTGGTCCGCTGGTTGCTACCATCGGCGCCACCGGGGTTGTGCGGGCCAACCAGACCGCTGTTCTCGCCTGGCAAACATCCGGGACGGTAGGATCAATTCATGCAGCGGTTGGAGATCTGGTATCCGCCGGGGATGTGCTGGCGTCCCTGCAGTCGACCTCACTGCCGCAGCAGGTGATCCTGGCGCAGGCGGAACTGGTGGAAGCCCAGCGCGCGCTGGAAGATCTGTTGAATTCGGATCTGCAGAGGGCGACAGCTTTGAAGGCTGTTGAAGATGCCCGCAGGGCCCTGGAGGATGCGCGTGACTCTGGATTGAGCGAGGCAGAAGCTCAAAAAGCGGTGGCCGATGCTCAGAAAGCAGTACAGGAAGCAGAACGCCGGCTGCGGAATGCCCAATCACCTGCCAGTCAGAGTTACATCGATGAAGCCGAAGCCCAGGTTGTTCTGGCCCGGGATGCTCTGGAGAGGGCACAGGAAAGGTTCCGGCCTTATGCCGATAAACCCGAAGATAACCTGACACGCGCCCGGCTGCAGACCGAGCTGGCTGCAGCTCAGCAGCAGTACGACGCTGCGGTGCGCTATCTGAACAGTCTGAAGGGAACGACCAATGATACCGACCTGGCCGTTCTGCAGGCCGACCTGGAGGCTGCACGCGCCCAGCTTGCTGCAGCCGAACGGGAGTATGAACGAATAAAAAGCGGGGCTGCAGACGCGGATATCGCGCTGCTCGAAGCGCAGCTTGCCGATGCGGAGCGTGAATATGAACGCCTGAAAAATGGCACACCTGAAGAAGACATCCTGGCCGCTCAGGCGCGTGTAGATGCGGCCCAGGCGACTCTGAATCAGGCCTATTTGATCGCACCTTTCGATGCAGTAGTCACGGATGTGACCAGCATGGTAGGCGACCAGGTCACGCCGGGGACCGTGGGGATGCGGCTGGATGATCTCTCGCGCCTGCTGCTGGATGTACAGGTGTCGGAGGTGGATGTCAATTTTATTCAGGTGGGCCAGGACGTCTCCCTTTCCTTCGATGCCATCCAGGATCGTGAATATCAGGGGAGAGTCGTCGAGGTTGCTCTGGTAGGAACTTCGAATCAGGGAGTGGTCGATTTTACCGTGACCGTCGAACTGACCGACCCGGATGAAAATGTCCGTCCGGGGATGACGGCCGCGGTGAACATCATCACACGCGAGCTGGAAGATGTGCTCCTGGTGCCCAACCGCGCCGTTCGCATCCTGGACGGTAAAAGGGTGGTCTATGTCCTGGAGAACGGGACGCTGACGCCGGTTACCATCACCCTTGGGGCATCCTCAGAGCTGGAAAGCCAGATTCTGGAAGGAGATCTGGCAGAAGGCGACCTGGTGGTTACCAATCCGCCGGCATTTCAGGGCGGACAGTTTGGTTTCTAATCGCTGGTGTGCAGTGAGCAGTACGTGGAGCCTGTAATGTCGGATCTGGTAATTGAAGCGAAAGACCTCACCAAGGTGTACAAAATGGGTGAAGTCGAGGTGCATGCCCTGCGCGGCGTCTCGATGACCGTGGAACGCGGCGAGGTGGTCTCCATTATGGGGCCCTCAGGATCTGGAAAATCTACTCTGATGAATATCATTGGATGTCTGGACCGCCCCACATCCGGGGAGTATGTGCTGGATGGGGAAAAGGTATCGAACCTGAAAGACGACCAGCTCGCTGTGATCCGCAACCGCAAGGTAGGTTTTATTTTTCAGAGTTTTAACCTGCTTTCGCGAACCACTGCCCTGGCCAATGTTGAACTGCCCATGCGCTACGCGGGAGTTGGACGGGAGCGCAGAGAACGGGCGCGCAAGGCGCTGGAAGCGGTGGGGCTGGGTGACCGAATTCACCACCGGCCGAATGAACTCTCCGGCGGCCAGCAGCAGCGGGTCGCGATCGCTCGAGCACTGGTGAACGATCCAGCGATTATCATGGCGGATGAGCCAACCGGAAACCTGGACAGCAAAGCCGGTGAAGAGATCATGCAGCTCCTGTTGAACCTGAACCGGGAGCGAGGCACCACCCTGTTGATCGTGACCCACGATCCCGATGTCGCAGCTCTGACACACCGCATTATCCGCATACGAGACGGAAAAATCGAGGAGGGGGGATGAACGTCGGGCAGTCATTTCTGGAGGCACTGGAAAGCCTCTCGGCCAACAAGCTGCGCTCTTCCCTGACCATCCTGGGCATTGTGATCGGTGTGGCAGCCGTGATCGCGATGATTTCGATCGGTCGTGGTGCGGAGAATCAGATTACCGGCTCGATTCAGGGAATTGGGACCAACCTGCTCTTTGTGTTCAGCAGACGCGGCGAAGAGGTTCGCAACCCAGAACCAATCACACTCAATGATGCCAGCGCAATCGCCGATCCCTTCCAGGCGCCCTCTGTTGCCGGCGTAGCGCCGGTCCTGCAGGGGAATGCGAGCGTTTCTTATGCCGGCGAAAGTACGATCACCGTATTATCCGGCGTAACGCCTGAATACCAGCAGGTGCGCAATATCGAGCTGGACGAAGGCGAATTTATTACCACCGAGCATCTGCTTGGTCGTGCTTCGGTGGTGCTGCTGGGAACCGATGTGGCAGAAGCATTGTTCGGCCGCACTGCGGGCCTGGTAGGAGAAACGGTGCGCGTGGAGAACCAGCCTTTCCGGGTGATCGGTGTGCTCTCCCCGCGCGGCGGATCGGGCCTCACCAGCGAGGATGACCAGATCATCATCCCGCTGAGCACTGCGCAGACACGCCTGCTGCGCCGCTCTGACCGTGATGAAGTGGATATGCTCCTGGTGCAGGCGGTGAGCGCCAGCGCCGTACCGCAGGCGACCGAAGAAATTGCCCAGATCCTGCGCACCCGGCACCGCACCGAAATCGGTGCCGATGATTTCACCATTCTCTCTCAGCAGGATTTCCTGAACACCGCCGCGACCATCACCAACGTGCTGACAATTTTCCTGGGTGGGATCGCCGCAATCTCCCTGCTGGTAGGCGGCATCGGGATCATGAACATTATGCTGGTTTCGGTTACCGAGCGCACCCGCGAAATCGGGCTGCGCAAAGCGCTGGGAGCACGGCGCATGGATATCCTGATCCAGTTCCTGACTGAATCGGCTGTGTTGAGCGGTATCGGCGGCGTGATTGGGATTGCTCTGGGGTGGACGATCTCTTATGTGGTCGGCCGCATAGCTGCAGCCAGCGGCACCCCCATCGAGCCGGCGATAAGCCTGGATATCATACTGCTGGCCACGCTGTTTTCTACCGCCGTGGGGCTGTTCTTCGGGCTGTATCCGGCGAACCGGGCTGCCAGTCTGGAGCCGGTTGAAGCGCTGCGATACGAATAAACTGCGTCACCACTCTGCCAGTTTCCAGATTTCAGGCCGAGCGCTGCCGGATTCATCCCCAATCTCGGTAAAGATGACCACGGCTTCCTTGAGCAGCGCCATTGCTTTTTCCGCCTGTCCGTCTGCATGATACAGGTCGGCCAGATTGTTGCGCAGGGCAGCTTCCAGGTGGCGGTCTCCGATCCGCACGCACAGGTCCAGAGCGGACTGCGTCAATTCGATTGCTCGAGGCAGGTCTCCCTGTCCGGCGCGCACCAGGGCCAGGTTGTTGCGGGCTGCAATGCGCGCGCTGGGATCGGTCATTTTCTCTGCCAGGGCAAGGCTCTCCTGCAGGTGGCGAGCTGCCGCTTCCAGATCGGCGCGGCTGCGAGCCAGGACGCCGAGAATGTTATGGGCCTGGGCCAGTGAGCGTGCATCTCCGGCCGTTTCCGCCAGTTTCAGCGCCTGTGTGGCCAGATCCTGAGCGCGGTCAGCCTGACCCTGGCGGTGGGCAGTGCGGCTCCAATCGGCGAAAATTCTAGCGCACTCCGCCTGGCTGCCGGAGCTGCCGAGCATATCCAGCGCAGACTGAAAATGGTTTTCGGCCTGGGCCCACTCTCCCATGCGGTAGTAGACATCTCCAATTTTGTGTTCAATTTCGCCCAGCCGCTCGCCTGGCTCCGATACCAGCGCGGCAGCTGCCTCAAAGCGCTCCAGGGCTGCTGCATACGCGCCTCGAAGGGTGTGCAGCTCACCAAGGGCTTCGTTGAGTTCGGTCCGGTCCGGATGGCCAAGAGCGAGAGCCGCTTCAAAATGTCCGATCGCTTCGGCGTTCGCGTACAGGCTGCGGGCGTGCTCACCTGCCATCCGGTAGTATGCGGCGGCCTCGGATGCCTGACCGGCCGATTTATAGTGCTGGGCAATGCGCCCGGCCAGAGATGGTAAGTCCTGACGGGTGCGGCCCCAGGCTGCCAGGGCTTCGGCCACGCGGCGGTGCAGCAGCCGCCGGCGCGCCAGGCTGGTGTCGCTGTATACCAGGGAGCGCATTTTGTCATGGCTGAAGTCGTAAACCGGGCCGCGGCGTGCATCGGGGCTGGACTGCAGTTCGCGCAGCAGCCCGCGTCCGACCAGCTCCTCCACGGCCAGAACGGTTTCATCCTCGCTTCGGCCGCTGGCCTCTTTCAAGATCTCGAATGGAAACGAGCGCCCGATCACGGCCCCTGTTTGCAGAAGCTGTAAGCCTGCCTCACTGACTTCAGACAGACGTGAGTGGAGCAGATCGCGCACACTGGCGGGCATGGGCCATTCTTCGGCGTTGATCCCGCCCCTCACGCCTTCGATGTTTTGCCCCAGGGATGTCAGATACTCCACCACAAAAAATGCCGATCCTTCGGTCTCCTCGTACAGCCGCTGGCCCAGCTCATGGGCTTCTGCGGCCAGTTCAGGCTGCATGGAGCGTATCAGGGTTTTCACCGCTTCGAGGCTCAGGCGTGAGAGCGTGAGCAGTGCCCCGTTCCCTGTCCGGCGCGCCTCAGCCATCAGCCGGCGCAGGCGGTGATCGGAAGGCAGATCTTCCCCGCGCCAGGTGCCCAGGATTAAAAGGTGCTGGTCGTGCAGCCTTCTCACCATAAACGTGAGCAGATCCAGCGATGATTCATCGGCCCACTGCAGGTCGTCAAAAAAGAGGACACCCGGAGGGCTGGAGTTCCCGTTGGCTGCCGGTTGGGCGCAGACAGCAGCCAATACCTGGCTGATGCCGGTAAAAAAGCGAGCCTGTGCCCCCGGGGTTTCGAGCGGCGGCGGCTGGGGTAGATGAGGCCGCAGACTTTCGATTTCGGGAGCCAATCGAGCTGCTTCGCTCAGCCATTCATCTTCGACGCGATCCAGCCAGTCGGGCTGACTTTTGGATGCCAGCGCTTCCCTCAGGATTTCAACATACGCCCCGTAGGCCAGATTGCCCTCCCCCTGGTAAAAACGCGCTGTGAGCGTGACCGATCCGCCGCTGCGAGCCTGCGCCAGAAATTCTTCCGCCAGCCGCGTCTTCCCGATACCGGCTTCTCCTTCCAGCACAACCCAGTTTCCTTCACCCCGGGCAGAGGAATCGTAGGCCTGCTCCAGTACAGTCCATTCGTCGGTTCGGCCCACGAGCGGATACGGCCGGGTAGAAGCAGCCTGGCTCACCGGTCTGCGAACCGGGATTTCCACATTGAACTGACGCGGCTGACGCGGCTGCAGCCGGTTTTCCTTGATTTCCTCGTACAGCGCGCGGGTCTCGTCCAGCGGTTCTACCCCCAGTTCCTGGTCCAAAATGCGCACGCATTCCTGGTACTGGCGCAGCGCTGCGTTACGCTGGCCGTTCCAGGCGTAAAGCAGCATCAGCCAGCGGTGAGCGTCTTCTCGCAGGCTGTCCAGCGCCAGCCAGCGGCGGGCGCAGGGGATGGCTTTTTCATACTCCCCCAGGTCGCTGTATCCCCGGACAAGCTTTTCTAAGGTGTCGGCAAAATCCTGGCGCAGAGTCTCGCTTTGAAAGAACTGCCAGTCATCAAAGGTGGAACTGTCGCGCAGGCTGAAGCCAGCCATGAAATCATCGCGATACAGGCGCACAGCCTCCTCGAGCGCCGGCACGCATTCTGTGCATACCTGGCTGACTGGATGGCCGTGGGTTCCGCACCTGGCACGTGCCTCATAGAAACGGTGGATATCGAACTCCCAGTTTGCCTGCGGAGAAATACCCAGCTTATCCCCCTGGCTTTCTATGAAATTCTTTCCCAGAGCGCTGTTGAGCGTGGAAAGGGTGCGCCGCAGAGCCGCTCGGGCGTTCGTCTGGGGCGAGTCGGGCCAGAGCAAGGCAGCCAGCGCATCGCGGGTATGGTACGTTCCGGCAACCGCCAGATAGGCCAGCAGCGCGGTCGCCTTGCGGGTGTCGAACTCGATGTTTTTGCCGTCTCGCTCGATGTAGGGTGTACCAAGCAGGTAAAGTGAGATGGACTGCAATTAATTTTCCCTCCTGATATGCGTTCATTTTACCCCCGAACCGGTATTTCGTAACGGTTTCCGTAACGCTGGCGGTATGCCTGTTCTTTAGAATGAAGAAAAGCCTGCCGGGGAATGGACCTGGGCGGGTGAAAAACTGCTTCAATAAGCTGCTGGACATATTCAGGTGGAGGATTCAGCGCATGACGGACAATATCAACGGGTTTGATAACCACCGCTCGCAGGCCGGTGACGCCGCTGTCGACGGTCTTTTTTACGGCTTTCAGGCTGGCCTGGCAATGGCGCTCTATCTGCTGCTGGCCGCGCTGCTGAGCGGAGACCAGCCCGGCCGGACGATGGAATGGTTCGTTTTTTCCAATGCCGGCGATATGCTCCACGCAGCACTGCTGCATCTAGGGGTTTCGGGGATTTTCGGGACGCTGTACGGAGTTGGCCTGTGGGCGGCGGTGTACCGCCGGAACGTGGTCCTGACCTGGCCGATTGTGGTACTCAGCGGCCTTTTATACAGCACTTTTCTTCTTTTATTCGCATGGTTTTTGATCCTTCCGCTGGAGAACAGTCCATTTCCCCGCGTTCCTTTCCTGCACCTGTCGGCTGCGTATCTGTTGTTCGGCGCTGTCCTGGGGCTGTTCGCATACCGGGGTGGTTTGCGCACCCGGCGCTGTAGGGACTGAAAACAGCTGCCTTCCCATTCAGGATGGAAAATCATATAAATCGGATATAATTTGCTCAAGTATTCGACCTGATTATCGTGGGGGCTTGATAAGTTATTTCCCAGTCTATAGGACAGGTAGATACAGGTTTGTCTGCGCTTCTGTCATCGCTTTGAGGCAGGAACGGGGGCGCAGGGTCAACCTTTAAATGCGATATGGAAAGCTCTCTGAAATCTCCTGTAAAAGGGCGGCAGCGTTCGCTTAGTTCCGGCGCGGCCGGCGCTGTCTGGGTTGTCAATGCGCTCTTCTGGTTCGCAGCACTGGGGCTCAGTATGCCCGTTTATTTTCGCCAGGCAGTGCAGTTGAACACCAGTGCGCATGGCTCGAGGGTGGACCCAGCCGCGCTGCGCGCCGGCCTGGAAGGCCTGGGTCTTTCCACCCGGTTCTATGCCGTCTACAGCACCGGGCTGGTTCTTCTTTTTGCACTGACATACATCACCGTTGGAGCGCTCATTTTCTGGAAAAAATCCGCCGATCCCATGGCCTTCCGGGTGTCGATCTGGATGGTGATCTTTGGGGCCAGCTTTCCTCCGGCGGTTTCCTACCTTCCCCAGGCCCTGCCCGCCGCCGGCTGGCCCGGTGAAGCCGGCACGCTGGCCCTGACCGTGGTGCGCAGTCTTTCATTTACCTTCTTCTTCCTGCTGCTGTATATCTTCCCGGACGGACGCTTTGTCCCGGGCTGGACGGTGATACCGGCCGCCCTGTTTCTTTTCCTGTCACTCATCGCGGCGATCTTCCCTAATACCGTCTTTGATACAAGTTCCTGGCCTTTTCCCTACAGCCTGCTGGTGATGCTGCTTTTCTTTGCCACCATGGTGTTTGCGCAGGTTTACCGCTACCGGCATGTCTCGAATCCGGTTCAACGCCAGCAGACTAAATGGGTGATGTTTGGCATGCTGGTTGCTGTTTCCGGCTTCGTGCTGGGGGCCCTGGGTTTAGAACTCTCTCGGATACAGGGAGAGTCGAACCTGTTCACCCTTGCGCTGGACCTGCTCTACGGCGTGGACCGGCTGTTTTCATTCGTCCTGCTGCCGCTGGCACTGGGGATTTCGATCCTGCGTTACCGCCTGTATGATATCGACCTGATCGTCAACCGCACCCTGGTCTATGCTGTGCTGACGGCGATGCTGGGTCTGCTTTACTTCGGCAGCGTGGTTCTACTGCAGACCGGATTCCAGATTGCCACAGGCCAGGAGGAATCTGTTCCGGTGGTGACCGTGCTTTCCACGCTGGTGATTGCCGCCATGTTTGGCCCGCTGCGGCAGCGCGTTCAGGAGATGATCGACCGGCGCTTCTACCGCCAGCGCTATGACGCGGCACGGGAACTGTCCGCATTCAGCGCCTCGCTGCGCGATGAACTCGATCTCAATCAGTTATGCCAGCGCCTGCTCACCGCGGTCGAAGATACCATGCAGCCTGAGCAGGTTTCCCTTTGGCTGATCCGGAAAGCAAATGCGGCAGGTGGGGAAAACGCTTCATCTCGTAACGCCAGCGGTAACGATCACAGGACTCCCGGTGGGTAAAAATAGTAAAGAAAGACCCTGTGTGCGGCTGCCGCAGGGAGATCGTAACTGGTATGGACAATGGCCCCGGAGGAGGGCGTAACTCGCTCCGGCGGGGTCGAGATTGGGAGGGAAAAGATGTACGATGTGATTGTGATCGGCGGCGGGCCGGCGGGTGTCACGGCTGCTCTGCGTTCCAGTGAACTGGGGGCGCGCGTTGCACTGATTGAGCGGTCCAACCTGGGCGGAACCTGTACGAATGACGGCTGCGTTCCCACGCGTGTGCTGGCGAAAGCCGCGCGGCTGATGCGCGATGCCGAGCAGCTGGATGATTATGGAATTCACGCCTCTTCTACTTCCCTCGATTTTGCCAGCCTTATGTCTCGAGTACAGCAGGTGGTTTACCAGATCCACGAAAAAAAGCAAATGATCAACCACCTGAAGGAACTGGGAGTGGATGTCTTCACTCGCAGCGGCGAAGCGCATTTTGTCGATGCACAGACCATCGAACTGGAAAATGGACAGCAGCTTCAGGCACAGAAGTTTATTCTGTGTGCCGGCGGGCACGCCCGCCGTTTAAATTTCCCCGGGGCTGAATATGCCCTGACTCACAGCGACGTCTGGTCATTGAAAGAACTGCCCCGTTCCGTCGTTATCCTGGGGGGTGCCGCCACCGGCTGCCAGCTCGCCTCGATCTTCGCTGCCTTTGGGGCACAGGTCACCGTCCTGGAAGTTGGTCCCCATCTGCTGGGTCGCGAAGATGAAATCATATCGAAAGCCATCGGAGATGCATTCAACCGCCGGGGGATCCAGGTGATTACCGGCATCGGGGGTGTGGAACGGATTGATAAGGTGGACGATGGTCTGCAGTTCTGGTACCAGTACCAGGGAGAGCTGCGATCGATCCACACGCAGGCGGTGATGGTCTCTGTAGGCTGGGTTGGAAATATCGAATCGCTGAACCTGCCGGCTGCCGGCGTTGAGACCCAGCGCGGCTACGTTATCGTCAACGATGCTTTCCAGACCACGGCTCCTAACATTTTCGCTGCCGGCGATATTACCGGCCGCATGATGCTGGTTCAGAGCGGCACGTACGAAGGGCGCATGGCCGCAGAGAATGCGGTGCTGGGCGGCCAGCAGCCTTACCGGCATCTGATCGTGCCTCACGGCGGTTTCACCGATCCGGAATATGGCAGCGTTGGCCTGACGGAGAAGGAGGCACGCACCCTTGAGCCAGAATGCGCCGTGGCCGTGGTCTCTTATGCTGAAATGGATCGTGCCGTGATCGACGGGCGCACAGAGGGCTACTGCAAGCTGATTGTGTCTCAGGAAAATCACCGCATTCTGGGCGCACATGTGGCGGGCGAACATGCTCTGGAGATCATTCACCTGGTGGCTGCCGGCATGGCTGCCGATATGTGGGTAGAGCAGCTTGCCGAACTGGAAATTGCTTATCCGACATTCACTGCGGTTGTAGGTCTGGCGGCTCGCCGGATCATCCGCGATATGGGTGTGATCCCCCTCGCACCGCAGTGGCGCTCGCTTGGTCGTACCTATGCCGCAGAATGGGAGCGGTCAGATCATTAGGATGGGCACAAACGTGATGACCCGGGTTGACATGCTGGAACGCCGGAAAAACGGCGTGGAGATGGCCTGAATGGCTTCATACTGGCAGAAATACAGGGACTTTTTATTCCGGCGTGAGGTGGTAGAAGATGAACCTGCAGTCTCCGACCGGAAGCGAGCCGAAGCGGGGCAAACCCTGGAATTGGAGATCGCCCCGGACGATCCACTGATGGCCTATCTGCTGAAGATGCCGGGGATCGTGGATGTGGACGAGCTGCAGCTGGATTCCCCGGCGCTCCTCGCATTGAAGAAGGCCGGCGTAAAAATTTCGGTGCCTCTGGTCAGCCAGGGGGAGCTGATCGGCCTGTTAAACCTGGGTGCACGCCGTTCAGAACAGGAATATTCACTGGACGACCGCCGGCTGCTGAGCAGTCTGGCAGCTCAGGCCGCTCCTGTACTGAGGGTGGCGCAGCTTGCACGGCAGCAGCAGGCAGAGGCGCGCAAGCGTGAGCGTATTGAACATGAACTGCGGGTGGCACGCGTGATCCAGCAAACGCTGCTGCCCAAAGAACTGCCCAGTCTTCCCGGATGGGAGATTAAGGTGCACTGGCAGCCTGCGCAGGCGGTGAGCGGTGATTTCTATGATTTTGTCAAATTCTCCGATGGACGACTGGGGATCCTGATCGGCGATGTCACCGATAAGGGTGTGCCGGCAGCGCTGGTGATGGCAACCACACGCAGCGTGCTGCGCTCGGCCGCGGAACGTCAGGATTCGCCAGGAGCCGTGCTGCAGCAGGCGAATGATCTGCTCTGCCCTGATATCCCGGCAAATATGTATGTCACCTGCTTGTACGGAATCCTTGATCCCAGCACGGGACGGCTTGTTGTCGCCAACGCAGGGCACAATTTACCCTATCGCTGCACGCCACGGGGGCTGATCGAATTACGCGCTACGGGGGTTCCGCTGGGATTAATGTCTGATGTGACTTATGAGGAGAAGGAAACCACGCTTTTCCCCGGGGAGAGCCTGGTCTTCTACAGTGACGGCCTGGTGGAAGCCCACAATCCCCAGGGTGAAATGTTTGGCTTTCCACGCCTGCGTTCGCTCTTAGACGCTTCTCCAGCCGGGGTAGCGCTGGTCGACTTCCTGGTCACCGAGCTGGAGCGCTTCACGGGGGCGGAATGGGAGCAGGAGGATGATGTCACCCTGATGGCAATCTCATATAACGGGACGCCGTTTGCGCAGGGAGGGGCGAACACGGATCAGGTTCTGGCCGAATTCGAGCTGAAAAGCCAGCCGGGAAATGAACGCCTGGCGATGGAGCAGGTAGCCGGCGCTGTGCGCTCGCTCAACCTGAGCCCGGACCGCCTGGAGCGCCTGAAAACGGCCGTTGCCGAGGGGACCATGAATGCTATGGAGCACGGCAACCGCTACCGGGAGGAGCTTCCTGTTACCATCCGTGTTTCGGTCACTGACAATCATCTGCTGGTACAGATCACGGATTATGGAGGCGACCAGCCGATTCCCGATCAACCCGAACCCGACCTGGAAGCAAAGCTGCATGGCCTGCAGTCGCCTCGTGGTTGGGGTCTGTTCCTGATAAAAAACATGGTCGATGAACTGCGCATCAAAACCGAGGAGCAGCGCCATACCCTTGAGCTGATCTTCCGGCTGGAAGGAGCATGAAATGGCAGCCAACCCATTTGAAGTCAATGTACAAAAACTGTCGGATCGAGTTCTGATGGAACTGCGGGGAGAAATGAACTCGTTTGCAGAGCAGGCGCTTTCAGCCGCATATTCGGAAGCAGAAGGGTTCGATCTGCCGATCATTCTCCTCGACTTCTCCAGGGTCACCTACATCAACAGCACCGGGATTGCCCTGATCGTTGGATTGATGAGCCGCGCCCAAAAAGCCGGCCGGCGCCTGGTCGTCTTTGGCCTGAGCGATCATTATCAGGAGATTTTCCAGATCACCCGCTTAGCGGATTACTTGAGCATTGTGCCAGATCAGGCCAGTGCGATGGCCGTGTAATAACGAGAGAACGCGATACAGGTTCGTTTGCAGACACAGGAGGAAATGGAATGTCTAAACCAGATGTGACCATGAATGTTCGCAAGGTTTCGGATACTGCCAGCGTGATCGATATCCGCGGTGAAATCAACGCCTTTGCAGAAAACGTGTTGATGGATGCCTATGCGGAAGCGAGCTCAGGCAACACCAACGCGATTGTGCTGAACTTTGAAGAGTTGAAATATATGAACAGTTCAGGGATCGGCCTGCTGGTGACGCTGCTGATTCGCGCTAACCGCCAGAAGCAGCGCCTGCTTGCCTGCGGCTTGAGCGATCACTACCGCCAGATCTTCGAACTGACGCGGCTGAATGAAGCCATCGCTATCTATCCCAGCGAAGCCGAGGCCCTGGCTGCAGCGAACGTCAAGCAGTCCGTCTCCTGAGGGTGGACGGCAGCGCGTCCAATCAGGATGCACCCCATGACCTGGCCGCTGAGGGTTGAACGACCGGGATGGGAGGTCGGATGCCGGATCTGCGGTGAGCGAAACGACCTCCCCGCTGGCCAGGTCTGTGGAATCTGGAGGTAAAAATGGCAGAAAATGGTGAAAACCTGCAGAAGGATCAGGAAGGTAACTGGGCCAGACCGGTCTCACGGTTGAAGGTGAAGGACATACCGCAGGGGGCAACCGGCATCAATCTGGACGGCAGGCCTGTATACGGCGCTCTGCAGGGCTTTGGCAAGATGTGGCAGAAAACTTACCGGGTGCGCCTCAGCGGGGCGAATGTCACGCCTGAAGAGGTGATGAAGGTGTGGAAGGAGAACTTTCCGAAATTCCAGCCTCCCGAAAACCACTTCTACCCGTCCATGGCCGGTGTAAAGCCGGGTGAAGTGCTCTTCATCAGCACCCGCCTGCCCGTACTGCCGGGCTTACCCGGGATTATCCCCTTCTCCAGTGGGGTCATGATCCTGTATGCCGACGATACCTCCTTTACCGTCATGACGCCAGAAGGGTTCCCGGATTATGGCTGGAACACCTTTTCCACTTACGATGACGACGGCACCACGGTTGCCCAGGTCCAGTCATTCGTGCGCGCTGCAGACCCGATCTACGAGTTCGGCAATTACTTCATGGGCGGCGCAGAGCTGCAGGAGCGCACATGGCAGCATGTCCTCTCTTCACTGGCCGAGTATTTTGGCGTGCGCGGTTACGTCCAGTTTTATAAAGTATGCCTGGATCCGAGGTTCCAGTGGTCCGAAGCAAGGCATATCTGGCGCAATGCCGCCATCCGCACCTTCTTTTATGTGCTCAGTTCGCCGATTCGCTGGGTACAGAAACAGCTGCAGCGTTAGCGCTGCAGCTGTTCATTTCCCGGTATTGACCCTCAGGATTGGACCCGAACTGCCTGTTGAAGGGCGGTGCTCATCCGGATAAGCGCTTCTTCCAGGGTGCTGCGCGGACAGCCAAAATTCAGGCGCACGAACCCTTCTCCGCCGGCGCCAAAGATTTTTCCATCGTTCAGTGCTACCCGCCCCTGTTTGAGATAGAAATTGTAGGGATCCTGGCTGACCTCCTCCGCCGTCTGGCGGCAGTCCAGCCAGGCAAGATAGGTGCCTTCCGGTTTCACCATGCGAACGCCGGGCAGGTTTGCCTGTACGTATTCTGCCAGGTAGTCGCGATTCTCCTGCAGATAGGCGAGCAGGCCTTTCAGCCATTCGCCTCCACTCTCGTAGGCGGCCTTTGCGGCTGCCAGACCCATTACGTTCACCCAGCTTACCAGACCCTTTTTTGCATTGACAAAGCGTGTGCGCAGCTCTTTGTTCGGGATCACGGCAAATGCACACTGCAGACCGGGCAGGTTGAATGTTTTACTGGGTGCCATCAGGGTAATGGACTGCTGTTCGATTTCGGGCGCCAGCGAGGCGATGGGGATATGCCTGTGCCCCTCATAGATCAGGTCACCGTGAATCTCATCCGAACAGATCAACACATTACGGCGCAGGCAGATTTCCGCCATGCGCTGGAGTTCATCTTCACAAAATACCCGGCCAACCGGGTTGTGCGGGTTGCACAGGATGAACATGCGGGTGCGCCCGTCGATGGCCTGTTCAAAGGAATCCCAGTCGATATAATAGCTGCCGTTTTCATCCTGACAGAGCTGGCTTTCCTGGCGGACCATGTCCACGTGCTCATGCGCGTTCAGTATAGGATGGTAAACCGGCGGCTGAACGAGCAGGCCGCCGCCAGGCTGGCCGAAGGCATGGCAGGCCAGATTAAAACCGGTGACCACACCTGGCAGGAATACAATGGCCTCCGGCTGCACGCGCCATTGATACCGCTCTTCCAGGCGCGCCAGGATCACCTGGCGCAGCTCATCCGGATCGCACGGGTAGCCAAAAATCCCATGCTCAACCCGTTCATGCAGGGCGCGCAGCACCGGCTCCGGAGCTCTGAAATCCATGTCCGCTACCCATAAAGGCAGCACATCGTCGCCGTAGGCTTTCCACTTGACACAATCCGTATTCTTACGCTCCGGAACCTGGTCGAAATATTCTCTCATTCTGCAGTGCTCTCCTTTATCCATTTGAGGTAGCTTTCAGATCCGCTGGTGATTGGCAGGGCTACAATTTCTGGCACCTCATAAGGATGCACAGCTTTCACCTGCGGAATTAGTCGGGATTCAAAAAGGGCTGCCTGGGTCTTGACGATGAGGAGAAATTCTTCATCTTCCTGAATCTCGTTCTCCCACCAGTAATGTGACTGGATGGGGCCCAGGATATTGACACAGGCGGCGGTGCGGTTTTCCAGCAGTGCTTTTGCTATCGTTTTTCCGGCTTCTGCGGAAGGGACAGTGATGAAGACAACAATCGCTTCAGAATCCATTCCAGTTTCTCCTTATCCCGTTATCGATGAAGGTATTTAACCACTTTTTCGAGTAGAATCATTGAGTCCTTCTGGATTTGAGCTGCTCAGCCTTCATTCTGGAGTGGAGTGACCCTATGCCTGACTGGAAAATTCTCATCGCTGATGGACTCGCTGAAAGCGGGAAAGCCATCTTGCAGTCCGCCGCGCAGGTGGATGATCGCACCGGGTTACCGGCCGACGAACTGATGCAGATCATCTGTGATTATGATGCCCTGATTGTGCGCAGCCGGACCAAGGTGACTTCCGCCGTATTCAATGCCGCCCAACGGCTGCAGGTGGTGGGGCGTGCAGGTGTTGGGGTAGACAATATCGATCTGGCGGCAGCGGCCTCCAAAGGCGTGACGGTGGTCAATGCCCCGGTATCCACCACGCTGGCAGTGGCAGAACTGACCCTGGGTTTAATGCTGGCTCTGGCACGCTCCATTCCACGCGCCGATGCTGCCATGAAAACCGGGCAGTGGATAAAAAAGGAACTAATGGGCGTGGAAATCAGCGGGAAGGTGCTGGGCGTCCTGGGGATGGGCAATATTGGCAGCGCAGTAGCGCAGCGCGCAGCCGCACTGGGGATGACCGTAATTGGTTACGATCCGCTCCTGCACGAAGAACAGATTCGCGAGCGGGGTGCCGAACCGGTCTCCCTGCACGACCTCTACGCCCGTTCCGACTATATTACCATCCATGTTCCCCTCACGCTGGAAACCCGCAAAATGATCAACGGGCAGGTGCTGGGCCTGATGAAGCGCGGTGTGCGTTTGATCTGCGCGGCGCGCGGCGGGATCATTGATGAAACAGCTCTGCTGGGCGCGCTTGAATCGGGTCATGTGGCCGGCGCAGCTCTGGATGTATTTGCTGCCGAACCACCGGGACTGACCGCCCTGGTTTCACACCCGAATGTAATCGCCACACCTCATATCGGCGCCCAGACCGAAGAAGCACAGAGGCGCGCATCTGAGGATATTGCTGCGGAGGTTCTGGCAGCTCTGCGCAAGGAACCCCTGCGCTGGAAAGTGCTGTAAACTGTCAGATCCGTTCCACGGGCTGTTCTGCTGATAGAAATTTAGATGAAAAGGATGATCGAATGGAAGAAAAGTTGAAGCAACTGAAGGCCATTCTTGGCGAGGTCTCTGATATTAATAACGCCATCGCTCTGTTAGACTGGGACCAGCAGGTCAATATGCCTCCCGGTGGAGTGGAGGCGCGCGGTTACCAGATTGCCACCCTGAGCAATCTGGCGCATGTGAAGTTCACTTCGGATGAGGTTGGTAAGCTGCTCGATGAGCTCCAGCCGCTGGCTGAACAGCTGGATCCGGATTCAGATGATGCTCGTCTGTTGCGGGTTACAAAGCGCGAGTACGACAAGCAGACGCGCGTGCCCTCCGAGCTGGTGATCGAGTTCGCCCAGGTCACCAGCGTGGCGCACAACGCATGGCAGGAGGCGCGCGAAAAGAACGATTTCGCCAGCTTTGCGCCTTACCTGGAGAAGATTTTCGCCCTGCGCCGCCGCTATGCAGACCTGTTTGCCCCTTATGATCATGTTTACGACCCGCTGCTGGACGATTTTGAGCCGGGATTGAAGACCGCGGATGTGCTCGCCATCTTCAGTGAACTGCGAACCCAGCAGGTCGAGCTGCTCAAAGAGATTGCCAGCCGCCCGCAGGTGGACGATTCATTCCTGCGCCAGCCCTATGACGAGCAGAAGCAGTGGGATTTCGGCGTCGAAGTGATCTCGAAAATGGGTTACGACTGGAAACGCGGCCGGCAGGATCATTCGGCGCATCCTTTCACAACCAATTTCGACATCGATGATGTGCGCATCACCACGCGCATCCTGCCGGATTATGCCGCCTCGGCGTTCTTCAGCACGGTGCATGAGGCCGGTCACGCGATGTACGAGCAGGGGATCTCAAAAGCGCTGCGGCGCACCCCGCTGGCCGGTGGGGCCTCGCTGGCTGTCCACGAATCGCAGTCGCGCATGTGGGAGAATCTGATTGGCCGCTCCCTGCCCTTCTGGGAGCATTTCTACCCGCGCCTGCGGGAATTGTTCCCCGCCCAGTTAGGGAATGTCGATCTGCAAACCTTCTACAAAGGCATAAACAAGGTCGAGCCTTCGCTTATTCGCACCGAGGCGGACGAGGCTACTTACAACCTGCATGTGATGGTTCGTCTGGAACTGGAGATCGCCGTACTGGAAAACCGCCTGCAGGTGAAAGATCTGCCTGAGGCCTGGAACGAGAAGATGCGCGACTACCTGGGCATCACCCCTCCGAACGACAGCCAGGGTGTACTGCAGGACGTGCACTGGTCCGGCGGCTCGATCGGCTACTTCCCCACCTATGCCCTTGGGAATCTGATCTCCGTTCAACTCTGGGAGTGCATTCTGCAGGATATTCCGGATGTAAACGACCAGATCCGCAGAGGAGAATTTGGCGAACTGCTGAACTGGCTGCGGGAGAAGATTCACCGCCATGGGGCGAAGTTCGAACCCCAGGAGCTGGTGCAGCGTGTGACCGGGACAAAGATCGACCCGGCGCCTTACCTGCGGTACCTGCGAACCAAGTACGGAGAGATCTACAACCTGTGATTCTTACCCGAAAAAAGCTCACCTGCCTGGTGAGCTTTTTTCATGCTGGGAGATGTTCAACAATTAGAGAAATTTTAGTCAAAATGTCCCACTTTTCATCTCCGTTGGGAAGAGCAGATGCCCTCCGGGCAGCATGGTAGAATACAGTGCTCGTACTTTCCAGCAGCGGTTTAACAACCTGGGACAGCGAATAATTAGAGGGGTAAATCCCAACCAGAAAGGTAGAAATGGCGGAACGACTCGATTCTCCAAAAAAATCTACCATTGTTGTTATGCATGGAGACCAGACCGGTGAAGAACTGCTCCAGCAGGCCCTGCGCGTTCTGGACCCTGCACTGCTGCGAGTAGAACTCTCTTTTATCCATTTTGACCTCAGCCTGGAGAACCGCCGGGCGACAGCCAACCAGGTAGTTTATGATGCTGCGCGTGCCATGTGCGAGACCGGCCTGGGGTTAAAAGCTGCCACAATCACACCTGAAAAACCAGGAGATGTCGGCAGCCCGAACGCCATCCTGCGTGATGAGATCGACGGGAAAGTGATCCTGCGTATCGGCCGCCGCCTGCCCCGGGTACACCCGATGGCCGGTGTGCACGCCCCCATTGCCGTTGTGCGCATGGCCGTTGACGATGCTTATGGGGCAAAGGAATGGCGGGAACAGACACCTGATGGGGATGAGATCGCCTACCGACTGTCCCATATCCGCCGCTCAACCTCTCGGGCCGTGGCAGAGTTTTCTTTCCAGCTTGCCGAGCGCATGGGAGCGCGCGTTTTTGGCGGCCCGAAATTCACCGTCAGCCCGATTTATGAAGGGATGTTCAAAGAAGACCTGGATGCGGCGGCTGCCCGTCATCCGAATGTCCCCTATGATCCCCAGTTGATTGATGCTACATTCGCCCTGTTATTAAAGACAGGCGGTGAGTCACTGGTCATCCCAACCCTCAACCGCGACGGAGACCTGCTTTCGGACATGGTGCTGCAGATGTTTGGCAGCATCGCCGGCTCGGAAAGCATGGTCCTGGCTTTCGATGAAGCCGACCAGATCCGTGTCGTGATGGCTGAAGCCCCGCATGGAACTGCTCCTACCCTGGAGGGCAAGAACATCGCAAACCCAATGGCGATGATCCTGGCGGGAGCTGCGCTGCTTCCTTATACGTCCGACCCGCGCGCGGAGCGCGCCTCACGGGCGATTTATGAAGCTGTGTTTGAAGCGGTTCATGAAGGAAAAGCCACCGTTGATCTGGGAGGCAGCATGACCACGGTCGAATTTACCGATGAAGTCATTCGCCGGGTCGGCGCCAAGCTGGAAGTCTGGGAGGGGTTGGGAAGGTAATTACTTTCCTTCTGCAGCGGAAATCCTATGGCTCTGATACTGTTCATCGATGATGATCCGCTGGCTCTGGAGACAATGACGAAAGCCGTTCAGGTCTTCGGGCATCAGGCGCTGAATGCAAGCAGCGGTCAGCAGGGGCTTGAGCTGGCTGCACAGCAGCGGCCGGACATCATCTTTATCGACATGCGCCTGCCGGATATGGATGGCCTGACCCTGCTGAAGAGGCTCAAGGAGCAGCCCGCCTCCGCCGGCATTCCGATACTGGTGCTCTCTGCGGGGCCAGAACTGGATGCCGCCGAACGGGTGACCGCCGCAGGCGCGCGCGCCTATCTTTGCAAGCCTATTCGTCTGCAGACCCTGATCGATACCATTCAACAATACACCTCGGGCGAACCGAACCCCTGAACGGGTGATCGCGGCATTGATGAGGGTTTTGCGCTGTTTACCCGTTTTGCTTTTGTTTACCCTGGCGTCCGCCTGTGGGGACTATCAGAGTCCATTCCTGCCAACACCACTGGCGGAGGACTATCTGCCTACCGCCATCGCGCTCACGGTAGAAGCCGGGGTAACCCCTCTGCCTCCCGCAGAGACCCCTCCTCCGCCAGACACTGAAGGTATGGAAACCGGCGAGACCCCCGTCCAGGGGGATCCGACCGCAACGCCATCGCCAACGCTCCGCCCCACGCTGCCGGAAGCGACCCCTGCCCCTGTCACGCCGGCCATCACGCCGACCCCAACGCCCGATTTCCCTGACGATGCAATTGAAATCTACAATCCGGGCGAACTATCCAAAATCATCTCGCCCTTCCACCTGTATGCATATATGCGGCCGCGCGCCGGCAGGCTGGCGCGCATCGAGCTGTTCGGGGAGGACGGCCGGCTGCTGGTGCGCCAGATCAAAGAGTACGAATTCGACAGCGGGGCCTGGGCAAATCTCTCGCTGGACATCGATTTTGAAATTTCAGCTACAGCCGAGATGGGCCGCCTGGTGATCAGCGTTGAGGATGAGTACGGCCGCCTGGTGGCAGTAAATTCGGTTGATCTGGTGCTGCTTTCGCTCGGGACGGCAGACCTGAACCCTTCGGACAGCGTGCTGGAGCGCATCCTGATCCAGGATCCGCGGCCGAAAGCGCTGATCCAGGGTCAGCAGGTGCAGGTATCCGGGCTGGCTCGACGGGAGGACGGCACCCAGCTTATTGGCCAGTTAATCGATGAAGAGGGGAAAGTGATCGGGCTCCGCGTGTTTGGCGTCTCGCGTACGGAGCAGGACCCTTACGGCACCTTTTCGGCAGAGATTCCTTATGAGGTGGATGACCTGACCGCGGTGCGGCTGGTGGTATTCGAAAGTGGGGAACCGGTCTCACCGGTCCGCTACCTGTCAAGCGTTGAAATCCTGCTCAGCCCGTAGGTGCTGGTTGTCGTACAGCGGCCGGTACAAGGGGAAATCCAGCCGGTACTAACCACCGTCACATAGTAAAATAATTCTGAAAATCGAGGTGAGCAAAACCGCTGCAGCCCCGCCGTGTTTGTGATCTCTCCTGCATAGTTATTATCATTTTATACTATTGATAGAGCGGGGTTCCCTCATCCAACCATGACCTGTCCGGCATCAACAGTGGTTGATCAACGGGCATGGCTGCCCTAAGGAGAAAAACATGCCGAATTTGCCTTTTCCATCTAAAAGAGCACCAATTTATCAGGATGTGCCCGATGACAAGTGGTACAACTGGCGCTGGCAGTTGAGCAACCGCATCAACACGCCCGAAGAGTTTGAAAAGGTAATTCCACTTACTGAGGGTGAGCGCAAAGCGCTTTCGGCCGCACATCTCTTCCGTGTCGATATCACCCCTTATTTTATTTCATTGATCGATCCGGAAGATCCGAATGACCCTATCCGCAAACAGGTGGTGCCCACCGCCGAAGAACTGGTGCCTTTTACGGCAATGATGGAAGATTCGCTGGCCGAAGACCGCCACTCCCCCGTCCCCGGACTGGTGCACCGCTACCCCGACCGGGTTTTGATGCTGGTAACCACGCAGTGTGCCTCTTACTGCCGCTACTGCACCCGGTCGCGTATTGTGGGCGATCCCTCGGCGACCTTCTCACGCTCCGAATTTGATATGCAGATCGAGTACCTGAAGCGAACCCCTCAGGTGCGCGACGTTCTGCTTTCCGGCGGTGACCCGCTGGTCCTGGCCCCCAGGATACTGGAGGAGATTCTCAGCCGCCTGCGCGAAATTCCGCACATTGAGATCATCCGCATCGGCTCGCGCGTCCCGGTATTCCTGCCCATGCGCGTGACGGATGAGCTGACCGATATGCTGCAGAAGTATCACCCGCTGTGGATGAATATCCACGTCAACCATCCGAACGAGATCACTGCCGAGCTGGCCGAAGCCTGCGACCGCCTGACCCGCGCCGGCATCCCGCTGGGCAACCAGTCGGTGCTGCTGGCTGGTGTGAATGATAATGTGCACGTACAGCGCCAGCTTGTGCACGACCTGGTGCGCATCCGCGTACGCCCGTACTACCTCTACCAGTGCGATCTGGTGGAAGGCGCCGGTCACTTCCGCACCCCGATCGCCAAGGGCATTGAAATTATGGAGGGGCTGCGCGGGCACACCTCTGGTTACGCCGTGCCGACGTATGTGGTCGATGCCCCCGGCGGCGGTGGGAAGATCCCCGTGCTGCCGCAGTACCTGATCAGCATGTCGGACCACAAGGTGGTGCTGCGCAACTTCGAAGGTTTCATAACCACCTATGAGGAGCCCATCCATTACGACCCCGATAAGGCGGCCAAACCGCAGATCCGCCGGCCCGAGCCGGGGCAAACCGGCGTGTTCGGCCTGCTGGAAGGCGAATCGATGTTCATCAAGCCGGAAGGCTTCGATGAACTGCATGATCGCGGCGGTATCCAGCACCGCCTGAAAGACGAGCACAAATGGGTGCCCCTGGGAATTGGCGATGGCAGCAGGATTTCCGTAGAAGGGGATGACGCGCCGCCTGCGGGGAACGCTCCGCAAACCCCGTCTGACGCGGGTTGATCTCAAGTCCGAGAAATCCGTATAAAAGAAGGCGCCCTGCTGTCACACAGGGCGCCTTCTTTTGCAGGTACATTTTTGCAGCTGTCGATCCCATGCAATTCTTCTGCGTAAGGGAATGCGGGTAGTGGATTCTGGCAAGCTGGTTCTTGACAGACGCCGCGCGCGGTTTATAATAACCGTGTAATTTGTAGTTAAATTGTCGTATTTGGTGTGAACGCCAGGAGTAAACTCATGGTTCACTGCATCTGTCTGGGGCGGGGTAGGTAATCACCCTCCTCGTCGCAGCAGCGTAAAGATCAACGCTCCGGGAAAGCCGGGTAACGATCCAACACAAGAAGAAGGGTGATTGCAGCCCCGCATGCGAGGTTTTTTAGTGTCGGGTGTGCAGCACTCTTTTTTGCTGGTTGGATCGTTTTCGTTTAAGGGGTCATATGATTGAAATACCTGTTGAGAGACAAATTCGGAATAATGCCTCTGGTCGTGTGGGTGAGATCGAGGCGCTGGTGGGGAACACCCCGCTGATCAGGCTGCACCGCATCGCCAGCGAACTGGCGCCCGGGGTGGAACTGCTGGCCAAAGCGGAATGGTACAACCCCGGCGGTTCGGTTAAGGACCGCCCGGCCCTGAACATCATGCTTAAGGCCCTCGAATCAGGCCGCCTGGCTCCGGGGATGCGCTTGCTGGATGCCACCTCGGGCAACACCGGCATCGCCTACGCGACCTTCGGCGCGGCGCTGGGGGTTCCGGTCACCCTGACAATGCCCGCCAACGCCAGCGCGGAGCGCATCCGCCTGCTGCGTGTGCTGGGAGCGGAGCTGATCCTGACCGACCCGCTGGAAGGGATCGACGGAGCCATCCGCAAAGCGCATGCCCTCAAAACCGGGCGGCCCGATCTGTACTATCACGCCAACCAGTACGATAATCCGGCGAATTGGCAGGCGCATGAGCAGACCACCGGGCCGGAGATCTGGGCTCAGACACAGGGCCGGGTGACGCATTTTGTCGCCGGTCTGGGGACGGCCGGAACCCTGACCGGAGTGGCTCACTTCCTGCGGCGCTGCCGCCCGGATGTACAGATCATCGCTGTGCAGCCGGATGCTCCACTGCACGGCCTGGAAGGGCTGAAGCATATGCCCAGTCAGATCCGGCCGGGCATTTACGACCCCAGCCTGCCCGACCGGGTGGTGGAAGTCAACACCGAGGACGCCTACGAGATGGTCCGGCGTCTGGCGCGAGAGGAAGGCCTGTTCACCGGCATCTCATCAGGCGCCAACCTGCTGGCCGCCCTGCGCGTGGCGCAGGAACTGGAACAGGGGGTTGTGGTGACGATCTTTCCGGATGCCGGTTACCGGTATCTGAGCGAAACGGGGCTCTGGGGTGAATAAGATGACTATCTACCTTTCGCGTGAACTGCTGGCGGAAATCCAGGCACACGGTGAACAGGCCTACCCGGAGGAGGGCGCCGGCCTGCTGCTGGGGCGTGTGGATGGAGAGCAGCGTCGAGTGCTGCAGATTATCAGCCTGCCCAACACCCGCGAGGACGGCGCCCGGCAGCGGCGCTACCTGATCTCTCCGGCGGACTACATTGCCGCTGAGGAGGCCGCCATCCAGGCCGGGCTGGATGTGCTGGGCGTTTTCCACTCTCACCCGGACCATCCGGAACACCCCTCGGAGTACGACCGTGAGTGGGCGCTGCCCTGGTTTTCGTATCTCATCACCAGTGTACATCAGGGCAGGGCCTGGCGAACTCGCTCCTGGCGCCTGAGCGAAGACCGGAGTGAATTTTTGGAAGAAGCGGTTGAAACCATATCTGTACCAGTGAAGGAGTGAAAGATGTCCCTTTATTTTGTCCGTCACCAGCACGATGAACAGACCTGCCCTGCGCGGGACCCTCAGGCTGGCGCCATGCTGCTGGCCCACATCAACCCGGCCAACGCTCGCCAGTTCGGTGTGAACATCCACGGAGATGCGGTCCTCGACGGGCAGCATACATTTGTACTGATCCTGGAGGCCGACTCGCAGGATCAGGTTGAACAGTTTATGCAGCCCTTTAAGCAGGCCGGACCTGTAGAAGTCTGGCCTGCTTCGGCCTGCGAAACGGTCGTCGAACGCGCCGGATGTTGATAAAATTTAAGGAGATCAGAATGCCCACTCTGCGAATACCTGCAGCGCTGCGCAGTTACACCGGGGGGCAGAGCGAAATCCCCATCGCCGGGGACACCGTATCTGCGGCCCTGAATAATCTGGTAAAACGCTATCCGGAGTTAATCCCGCACCTGGTTAACGAAGATGGTGAGCTGCGGCCCTACGTCAATGTCTTTCTGGGCAGCGAAAACATCCGGGAAATCCAGGGGTTGGACACACCGCTCCGGGAAGAAGACCGGCTGATGATCATTCCATCGATTGCCGGAGGAAGATAGAAAAACAGGTAAACATGCTGCCACAACTATCACATGCTGAAATTTTGCGCTATTCGCGCCACCTGCTGATCCCCGAGGTCGGTCTGGAAGGACAGCGCAAGTTGAAAGCCGCATCGGTGCTGGTAATCGGCACCGGCGGCCTGGGTTCTCCTGTCTCGCTGTATCTGGCGGCCGCGGGCGTGGGGCGCATTGGCCTGGTGGACTACGACGTGGTCGATTATTCGAACCTTCAGCGCCAGGTGATCCACGGCACCGCCAGCCTGGGGAAGCTGAAGGTGGAATCGGCGCGCGATCGCATGCTCGACATCAACCCGGATATCCACGTTGAGGTCTACAACGAGCCCTTCACTTCGGCCAACGCCATGCGTATTGCACAGGACTACGACATCATTATCGACGGCACGGACAATTTCCCTACCCGCTATCTGAGTAATGATGTCGCTGTGCTGCTGGGGAAGCCGAATATCTACGGCTCCATTTACCGATTTGACGGGCAGGCCAGCGTATTCGACGCTCGCCGCGGGCCGTGCTACCGCTGCCTCTTCCCCGAACCGCCCCCACCAGGCCTGGTACCCACCTGCGCCGAAGGCGGCGTGCTGGGGGTGCTGCCGGGCACGATCGGTACCATTCAGGCTACGGAGGCTCTCAAACTGATCCTCGGCATCGGAGAGCCGCTGATCGGCCGCCTGCTGCTCTTCAACGCCCTGGATATGAGCTTTGAGTACGTGCGGCTGCGCAAGAACCCGAACTGCAAGATCTGCGGACCCAACCCCGAAGTGACCGAACTGATCGATTACGAGGCCTTCTGTGGGGTGCCGGGACACGATCATGATGTGGGTTCAGTGGGCGGCGGCTGGGACATTGAAGCGAAGGAACTGGCTGCCCGTCTGAAGAACGGAGGCAACCTGCGCCTGATCGATGTGCGCGAGCCGCACGAACTGCAGATTTCTCGCATCGAGGGGGCCGAGCTGATTCCACTGGGGCAGCTCGCCGCACGCCTTTCAGAGCTGGACAGCGCCCAGGAGATGGTGGTCTTCTGCAAATCGGGGTCGCGCTCTGCGCGTGCTCTGGAACTGCTGGTCGGCGCTGGTTTTCGTAAGGTGAAAAACCTCAAGGGCGGGATCAACGCCTGGGCGCGTGAGGTCGACCCGACTCAACCCGTTTATTAAATAAATTCCCCCAGATTCTGTGTAAACACCTCCGCAGCATCATCGAGCTGCGGAGGTGTTCTTGTTTATTCGCCGCGAGTTCATAGATGACCGGCTGCCGGCAGGGGGACCGCCAGAATCATCACTCACACCTTAAAAAGGGGCTGCGGCGTATCGGTACGCCGCAGCCATTTCAGGATGAGACAGCAGATCGTCTAGTTCCCTCCCTTACCCTTGTCCTTGGGCCCCTTACCGGGGTTGTTCTTTCCATTACCATTACCATTACCATTACTATTACCATTACCGTTGCCATTGCCGCTACCATTACCTTTGCCATTGCCGCTGCCATTACCATTACCTTTGCCATTGCCGGGGTTGTTCTTCGGATTCCCCTGCTGGCCTAACTGCTGCTTGATCTGTCCCCAGCCCATGCCGGAGGACTTCATCTGGAAGATTTCTTCCACCGGCACGCCAGTTTCCCGGCTCAGCGCGTAGGCCTGCTCAATCTCGCCGAAGCCGAACCCCTGGCAGAACCAGCCCATGATCTCTTCGTAGGGAACGCCGTACGTCTGTGCCAGGCGGGAGCCGACAGGGTGCGGCTGAGCGCCTGTGCAGCCGACCTCCTGCGTGGTTTCTGGTGTCGGTGTGACGGTTGCGGTGGGGGTCTCCGTAGGAGTGCCGGTGGGTGTTTCCGTCGGAGATTCGGTCGCCGTCGGGGTCTCCGTTGGCGTTTCGGTGATCACAGGAGTCTCCGTAGGTTCTTCCGTTGCCGTCGGGGTAGGAGTTTCCGCAGGCTCTTCGGTCGGTTCGCCGGTTGTTCCGCAGTCTGACACCAGGGTGATGGTCAGGAAGCCCTCATGACCTTCAGGGTTGTTGGTTTCCCCGGCCACAAACACACGCACCTGAACCACACCGTCTTCGACCGTCTGCCAGCTTTCCGCCAGCTCCAGATGGACGTTGAAGAGTACAGTACCGTCTGGCGTGATCGTCTCCCAGCTGGTGGGGGTGAGCTGCACCTGGTCGACGTATTCACCTCCGGCAGTCACCTGGTAGCCCAATTTGACATTGGCAGCGACATCCTTTTCCTCGACGCCCCGGTTGATCAATACACCGTTGAAATCATAAGCCAGGCCGGATTGTGCGGCGCATATGCGCTGGTCGAGTGTCTCCGGATCGAAGGCCAGGACCGGCAGGGCGTCAGGTTGCGGAGTCGGGGTGGGTTCTTCTCCAGATGACAGCGGCTGGATGCTGTCTGCCCGCCAGCGGCCGTCTTCCAGCAGGCTGAACGCTGCCTGTACAGGTTCACCAACCGTCAGGCCATCGCCCAGAATGGTGTTCTCGTCGACGATCACGGACCAGCCGCTGATCGTCCAGGTATCGCCGTCCATTTCTTCCAGGATGCCGGTGAAGCTGGCCGTGGGCTCGCTGTCTTCAATGACCTCGATGCGATCGGCGATCCATTCTCCGCCTTCCATAATGCGGCCGGCGACTTTGACCGTGCTGCCCACAGCCGGGCTCCCGACCAGTTCCGTCTCAGAGGTGACCGTGAAGGCCACGCCGGCTGCGATCCAGGTGCTGCCCTCCAGGCTGGTAACGGTTCCCTGCAGGTTGAACTGATAGGCGGGATCCTCCAGCACATCCTCTTCAACTGTGGTAGCCTGCCCGGAAGTCAGGAACACCTGTCCGACCTTATTGCTGACCAGCACTTTACCATGGTCCACGGCGAAGCGGGATTTCCCCTGACCGCCGACAGAGACCTGAAAGGCGGTGCCGTGCACGCTGGCCGCTCCGCTGGGGGTGTAGACGATGAAAGCGCTTTTCTTACCCTTCAGCGGTACCACACTGTGGTACGACTGGCCGGCGTTCTGGTGGAGCACCACCTGCAGCACTTTGCCCCAGTCGCCGTCGACCCGTGACAGGGTCACGTCGGAGTTAGGCGCCAGGGTGGTGCGGGTACCGTCGAAAAAGACCAGGGTCGCACTGGCGTTGCTGGCAGTGCGAATGCGCTCCTGCGCATGCACCCGGTCGCCATTTTCAACCGGCCGCCACTTGCCGTCCCGGGCGACCACTTCCACGAGGCCGCTGACATCCATCAGGGTGGCTGCCTGAGCATCACGCGGTCCGGCCCGGTAGATCCCCAGACCTGCCAGTGTGATGACCGCGATTACGAGCAGGGCCAGCCCGGCAGCCAGGGCCGGGAACGGCCGCCATGTCCAGCGGAAAGCCGGCTTCTGCGACCGGGCCGGCTGGTGGTAGCCGTTGCGGGTCGCCTGGTGTGCAGCCGCCTGCCCGGCATCCTGCATGCGCTGCTTTACTGCGCCCATTTTCTCGGCAGCAGGTTCGGGGATGGGCAGAGATCGGATGGTCTCAGCCAGCTGCACCAGCGGGGCCAGGTCCTGCAGATCATCAGGGACTTTTTCTAAAACGGCTTCCAGTTCAGCGCCGTCTTCTAATTCTTGAAGCATTTGCTGCAGTACATCATCTCGATCAGGCATAGTAGATCTCCCATTCCGTCAGAATCTGGCGTAAAGCAGTCAGTCCGCGGCGCTGCAGACCTTTGATGGCATCTTCGCTCCGGTCAAGTACCCGGGCGACTTCGGCAATGGGCATACCGGCCACAAAGCGCATCACCAGGACTTCGCGCTGATCCTCGGTCAGCTGGTTCATGGCGTTTCTCAGCTCAGCGATGGTCAGCGCGCGGTCTATACTGCCTTCGGAATGCGTGTGTTGGTGAAGCAATTCTTCCTCCAGCTCTACATCGCTGCGCACGCTCATTTTGCGGAAGTGGTCGGTGGACAGGTTGCGGGCGATCTGAAACAACCAGGCCTGGAAAGATGAACTGGGGGGCTGGAAGCCTCCGACGAACCGCAGCATCCTTTCGAACACTTCCGATGTCAGGTCCTCTGCCGTCTCGCGGTCTCCTACCCGGTAGTACAGGTAGCGAAACACACTCAGGTGATACCGTTCGTAAAGTTCGGCGAGTACTGTGACATCTCCCTGTTGAGCACGCTTGATTAATTCGGTATTGATATCCATACTGTTCATGTCTGGCCAGCCATAACGTTACTTCACTGTGTATAACGGATGGGGATCTGGAAAAGAGTCGCTTATTTTGAAACTCATCAGGTTTCTGGACTTCGAAAGGTTATGCTGTGCGGTTACTCTAACACGGATGGGATCGATTGAAAATTGAACTTCTGTAAGGGGATGTAAAAAACCGGTGAGGTCCGGGCATTGCAATTTCCCGGACCTCACCGGTTCGAGGTAAGTGTACGGTACTTATTTCTCAACCCGGTGCGTCATCGACTGGTAGGTCTCCTCATAATCCTGCATGGCGGCTTCGATGACCCGTGCGGCGTGCTCCCAATCGTACGTTTGCTGAATCTCCACCTGAGAGGGCTGGCCGGGAGTGAGCTTATACGTGCTGAAGTAATGCCGCAGGCGCTCGATCAGCGCCGGGGGCAGCTCGGAGATGGAATTTACTTCACCCCACAGGGTGTCATTTTCTAAAACGGCGACGATTTTATCGTCCGCTTCGCCGCCGTCCAGCGTGCCGATGCCGCCCACCACGCGGGCGTTCAGGATCACTTCGGATTTGGAGATGGGACGCTCACTGATGACACAGATATCCAGCGGGTCACCGTCGCCGTACCTGGCATTTGCGGCCAGTTTGCCCACATGCGCCCCGCAGTACGTGCGCGGGATGAAGCCGTACAGGGTCGGAGGCGTGGATGAGGTGCGCTGCGGGCGGTCCACACGCAGGTAGCCGGTGTATTTGTCCACCTCGTATTTGACCGGGTCAAAGGGTGTAATTTCGATATAGGCGTAAACCAGGCGCGGCGGCTCGGGGCCGACTTCCAGCCCGTGCCAGGGGTGCGGCCGCCACTGGAAATATGGAGTTAGCTTCTTCATTTTCCCTCCAGAAGCTTGCAGGCAGCTTATATTTGAGGTCAGTATACAGAATATTCTGGTGTTGGGCAAGGAACGGTGGAGAGGACAGGGTAAATCATACCAGCAGCCACCCGGGCGGCGGGCTGGGCCATGCCGGTGAGCCGGACACCGTCTAGCACGAAGCACTGGCCCGACATCGGTTATCATACAGGGATGGAGCCAGAAGCCATATTTGTGCTGTCCTCCCTGTTGTTCGTCTTCAGCCTTGCGCTGACTCTGTGGATTCACAGCCGGCAGCACATCGATACCGCCCTGCCCGGGCCGCAGGAGCTGGGAAACGAAGGCGACTTACCCGAGCTGTGCGTGGTCGTACCCGCCCGCAATGAAGGGCGCAACATCCGCCGCAGCGTCCAGGCGCTGCTTGCACAGGACTATCCCGACTACCGTCTGGTAGTGGTCGATGACCGCTCGAGGGACGAAACAGCGCAGATCCTGGCGGAGCTCTCTGCGCGGGACAGCCGCCTGAAGGTGGTGGCGGGCCGCGAGCCGCCGGCAGGGTGGGCCGGCAAACCACACGCCCTGACCCTGGGCGTGGAAGCCTGCCCTGCAGAGCCACCGGCGGAGTGGCTGTGCTTCATTGACGCAGACACTTTCGCCGCTCCACACCTGCTGCGCTCGGCAGTGGGGCTTGCCGGTCGCTGCCAGGCCGATATGCTCTCCATCCTCACCGACCAGGAACTGGGCAGCTTCTGGGAAAAGGCGATCCTTCCTCTGGTGTTCACAGCACTGTCGGTGGGTTTCCCTGCTGATCAGGTCAACGACCCCCACCGGCCCGTGGCGATTGCCAACGGGCAGTTTATCCTCATCCGCCGCGCGGTATATGAGGCTGTTGGCGGTCACCGGGCGGTGCGCAGTGAGATCGCCGAAGATAAGGCCCTTGCCGAAAGGGTCAAGCACAGCGGATATCGCCTGCTTCTGGCGGACGGGCGCCATGCTGCGCGCACGCGTATGTACACCTCATTTGCCGAGATCTGGGAGGGGTGGACAAAGAATATTTACCTGGGGATGCGCGACCGGGTGGGCCTGCTCTTGTTTGGGGCCTTCACCTGCCTGACCGGCGCGCTGGCCTTTCCGCTCTGGCCCCTGGCAGGCATCCTGTGGCTGCTCTCGGGCGGCGGGCTCCCCGCGGCGTTCGTCTGTCTCCAGGCGCTGGTGCTGTGGGCGGTGCTGCTGTACCTGCGTATCCGCACCGCCCGGGCCATGCACATCCACCCGCTCTATGCGCTGACCTTTTCGCCCGGGCTGCTGGTCTTTGCGGCGATGATGATGGCGTCCATCTATAATGTGCTCTCCGGGAGGGGGGTGAAGTGGAAGGGCAGGGTTTACCGTTGATCATGCAAGGCTTAAGGGGAAGAAAAGAGCGCCCGGCACCGGAACCATCTCATTTGATATCCGCTGTATGCTCCAGGCGAGTTGGTTTCCTGACTGTGATGCCGTCCACACGCATCAATGGGCACGGCACGCCGAGAGCATCAGACGGGCTGTCTTGACCGGTGCCTGGAAGAAGGAAACCGGATCTCGACGCAAATAGCCCCACTGGATTCCGGAGCCTGAGGTCCGGCTGGTTTTCAAGCTGAATCAAAAAGAGGCGGGACGCGCCGCCTCTTGATTCTCACAGGTTTTCAGCTCCCTTCATCCAGATGGGCCAGATAGGCCTCCACCATCAGCAGGTTGCGCTCGCCGGCGCGCCGCACCACGCTGAGCAGCGCATCCATTTTCGAGACCTCTTCGAGTTGTTCGTCCACGTACCACTGCAGGAAGCTCTGCGCCAGATAATCATTCTCCTGTACGGCCATGCTGTACAGCCGGTTGATCTGGCCGGTCACCTCAATCTCCCAGTTCAGAGCCGCCTCAACTGCTTCTTCAGCGCTGGAAAAATCCGCTTTTGGGGCCGGGATGGCGGGGATGCGCACACCACCGTTGGTATCCAGCAGGTAGCGGATGAACTTCATCGCATGTTCTCGTTCTTCTTCTGCCTGCTCGAAGAAAATTTTCGCCAGCAGCCTGAGGTTCTGATCGTCAAAATAGCTGGCGATCTCGAGATACTGCATGCTGGCCCCGAACTCATGTCCCACCTGTTCGTTAATGGCGCCTGCCAGATCCTGGCTGATCATGTTCGCTCCCTCCTTCAGTCGGTTGGTCTGCCTTTGTCGGGGGATTATATCATGCGGGGCTCATTGGTCGATCAGAACTTCGACCCCCTGGCCTTCGTCCACTTCGCCGATCACCCACAGAAGCTGACCGTCACGGGCGGCTTCTTCCTTCAATACGGGCAGTTTTTCGGGCTGCACGGCAAAGAGCAGACCACCGCTGGTCTGCGGGTCGAAGAGCAGCATCTGGGACGGCTCGTCGATCCCGGGTGCGAAGGTCACCTGGCTGCCGAAGTACAGGCGGTTATCGGATGCACCTCCGGGGAAGATGAACTCCTGGGCGTAGCGCTGCGCCCCGCGGGTGAAGGGGATGCGGTCGAACCAAAAACGCAGCTTTACACCGGAAGCCCGGGCGATTTCAGAGCCGTGCCCCAGCAGCCCGAAGCCAGTCACATCGGTAGCTGAGCGTGCACCGGCAGCCTGCGCCAGACGGCTTGCCGTGCGGTTGAGGACTTTCATCCAGCCCACAGCTTCAGAGACATCTGTGGGGTCCGCCTGTTCTCGTTTCAGGGCGGTGGTGACGGTGCCGAAGCCCAGTGGTTTGCTCAGCACCAGGACTTCCCCGGGCCGGGCGCCGCCCTTGGTGAGCATCCGGTCGGGGTGGACAAACCCAAGCACAATCAGACCGTATTTGGGCTCCTGGTCCTGGATGGTGTGCCCTCCGGCCAGCACCACCCCGGCCTCGCGTACCTTTTCAGCGCCGCCGCGGATGATCTCAGCGGTGATCTCCGCCGGGAGATCGGGGGGTAGAGCGGCGACGTTTAATGCCATAAAGGGCTGCCCTCCCATGGCGTACACGTCCGAAAGGGCATTGGCCGCGGCAATGGCGCCGTAATCGTAAGGCTGGTCGACCACGGGCGTGAAGAAATCCGTGGTGACGATCAGGGCGCGCTCGTCGTCCAGCCGCCACACGGCAGCATCATCCGGCTCACCCAGCCCGACAAGCAGGTCCGGGTAATCGCCGGCCTGAAACAGTTCCTGGATGGGGCGCAGAACCTGCGCCAGCGCCTGCGCGCTTAGCTTAGAAGCTCAACCTGCACAGGTCGACAGGCTGGTCAGCCGGATCTGCCGGCCGCTGGGTGCCACATTGCTCATCGTGAATTCTCCATCCCCTTAATTCGCAGTAGACACAGCCCTGTTCGAGTGGTGTTCAGCAGCGCTCAGGGTGTGGTGGACTCTTCTTCACTCTCCCCGGCCGGTCCCCCAGATGTCTCCGGGGTTGATGGTGGGGGAGTGGCCTGGGTTACGCCATCCGCCAGCGTTTCGGGCCCGTACTCGGGCAGCTGCAGGATAAAAGGCGAGTCCGACGGCAGCAGCATCACCCGCACGCCGGGGGCGATCTTGTCGATGTAATTGTACGTCAACAGGTCCGGATTGTCTTCCAGGACCGCCGCGATCATTTCCATCGCTTTGGCTTCGGCCTCGGCCTCGATCAGTCGGGCCTGTGCCCTGCCCTGGGCGTTGATGACTGCAGCATCGGCCTCACCCTGAGCGACCTGACGGGCCTGTTCGGCCTCCTGTTTGCGCTGTTCCACTGTGAAGCGGGCCTGTTCGGCGCGCTGTTCGGCGATCTGTTTTTGTTCCACCGATGCGGCATATTCGGGCGAGAAGGTGATGTTGCGCAGCAGGAATTCGGACAGCTTCAGGCCGTGCTCAGACATTTTTTCACTGAGCTGGGTTTCTATCTCGCTGATCAGAGCCTGCCGCTGTGAGCTGTAAACTTCTTCCACACCGTACTGTGAAATGGCGTCGCGGATTACGCCGCGCACAAGCGGACGAACCAGCGCAGAGGGGTAGCGGTCCTGCCAGTCGATATGCACCTGCACCACGTCCTCGGGGTTTACCGAGTAGATCACCGATGCATCGACGAAGACTTCCTGCCCGTCCGATGTGCGCGCCGAGATGGCGTCATCACCCTGCACCGATTCTTCCAGCGCTACGGAAGACATGGTGTAGGTCTGTTGAGAAATCACGTAGGTCTGCACGCGCTCCATATAAGGGATGATCCAGCGCAGACCGGGCTCCAGCGGTTCTTCACGATAACCTTTCGGCGCCACCGCCGAGATCACCACCCCGCGTTCATGCGGTTCGATAAAGACCAGGCCGGCGCTGATCGAGGTGAGCACCACCGCCGCTGCAGCCAGCACGGCGATGGCCGTGCGCGTGGCGTTGATGCTGCGCCCGCGATATGCGCGCATCACAGCCAGGACGATCAGGGCCACAACGCCAACCCATAAGACAACAACGAGCCCTTTCAGAGCCCCAGTAACATCCATTTACATCTCCCGGTTGCATTAGAATTTATGGATGAAAGGATTATACTCGGAGAACAGGCAGGGGGATGGAAGACCGGTATCAGAACTGCTCAGGTGGCAATTGCCCCTGAACGTAAACCGTGATAGGATGCAGCCCGTGGGCTACGTTGACGGTCAAATTGCAGAAATTCAACTGGATCCATCCAGCGGGCTCACAGCCTGGGTTCAATGTCCGGAGAGCGCCATTCCGCCAGCCGGGCGTTATCTGGCCGCCTGGTCGCTGGAGGACCCGGATGCGCCCCTGGCAGTGCCCCTGTTCCTCCAGCAGCGCGGCTCAGGGGGCTTTCTGACGGCTCCCTCACTACCCGCGTCATTCCGTCCGGGGTGCGCGCTGCGCCTGCGCGGCCCCCTGGGGACCGGTTTCGACCTGCAGCGTATCGCCGGGCGCCCTGGAACGCAGAGGTCCGCCGTACGCCGGCTGGCGCTGGCTGCGCTGGACGCAAGCGCTGCCCGTTTACTGCCGCTGCTTGATCTGGCGCTCGAGCAGGGAGCCGCCGTGGCCCTGTTTTGCGACGGTCCGCTGCCGGCGATTCCCACTGCGGTGGAGATTTATCCGACGGGGGAACTGGCAGAAGGGCTGCGCTGGGCTGATTTCCTGGCCCTGGACCTGCCTGCACTCCGGCTGCCCGGGCTGCGCGAACTTCTGGGGCTTTCAAAAGATGAACAGCTGCCGTGCCCGGCACAGGCGCTGGTGCTGCCGCCGGCCATGCCCTGTATGGGAGTGGGGGCCTGTGGGGTATGCGCCGTGCCAGCACGCCGTGGGGTGAAGCTGGCCTGCTCTCAGGGCCCGGTATTCGACCTGCATGAGCTGGACTGGTAATTTGATTTATGGAAGGGACCACAGGTTGACATGAATGTTCTGGCTTTCTTTGCCCATCCTGACGACGAAACCATCCTGGCGGGGGGAGCGCTGGCCCTGCTGGCACGAGAAGGGCATCAGGTGCACTACCTGAGCGCCACGCGCGGCGAGGGCGGCGAGGTAGGTGAACCGCCGGTTTGCAGCGTGGATGAGCTGGGAGCGGTGCGCGAGGGCGAGCTGGTGTGCGCCGTTCAGGCCCTGGGCGGGCGCAGCCTGACTTTTCTGGACTATGTCGATCCCCGGGTTGGCCCGGACAACCAGCTTTTCGCCTACACCAGTGATTTGACCATGCTGGCCGGGCAGGTGGCCGCCACGCTCAAACAGTTTGAGATCGACGTGGTGATCAGCCACGGGTCGAACGGCGAATACGGGCATCCTGCGCATCAGGTCACACATCTGGCGGCGCGCATGGCTGTGGAGTCTATGTCTGACCAGCGGCCGGCTTTCTACACGGTAGCTGCAATCTATCCGGGGCATCCCCGTCCGTTCCTGGCGAATAAAGATGATCCGGCGCATCTCGTTCTGGATGTCTCGCCGGTGCTGGAGCAGAAAACCCGGGCCGCTCTCTGTCACCGCACGCAGCACGCTCTCTTCGTGCGGCGCGCATCTGAAGAAGCCGGCCGCCCTCTGACTGTTCCGGAGGTGATCCAGCGGGAGGAGAGCCTGCACCGCGTGCTTCCGGAGGGAGCGGACCTGGAAGATGATGGGCTGGCTGTCGTTCTGCAGCCCTACCGGGTGGAGGCCCGGGTGGACTGAGTGCAAATGGCGAAGTTCGACCTGCTCTTTTCCGTGCCCCTGATGAACGCCGCAGGGACGCTGGGCTTCACCCCAGACATTTCCGGACCGGTGGATATCGGGCGTCTGGGGGCGTTCGTCACCGATCCGGTCAGCCTGGAGCCGCGCCGGCCAGCAGGCAGCCGGGCCGTGCTGCCTTTTGCGGGCGGTTTTTTGCTGCATTCGGGCTATCCTAACCCGGGGCTGGAGGCTGTGATCCGGCGTTATGCGGAGAGCTGGCGGCGTTCGCCGGTGCCGGTGCTGGTGCACCTGCTGCTGCCCGGAGATGACTACAGGGCGCTCTACCGCCTGCGCGAAATGGCTGGTCGCCTGGAGCAGGTGGATGGCGTTATGGGTTTAGAGGTCAGCCTGCCACTGAGGGCAGATATCGACAGCGCCGCAGCGGCCGTGCAGGCTCTGCAGGGAGAGCTGCCGCTGATCCTGCGCATTCCACTGGATCACACTGCGCTGTTCAGCCTGCAGGTCGAGCGCCTGGAAGGCCTGGAGCTGGCCGCGGTCAGCCTGGGGCCGCCGCGCGGCGCGCTGGTCGGGCCAGCGGGAGAGCTGGTTCACGGCCGGTTGATGGGGCCAGCGCTCTTCCCACAGGCTCTGCAGGCGGTCCGGCTTCTCGCTGCGGCCGGGCTGCCGGTGATCGGCGCCGGAGGCGTCTATCGCCGGCAGCAGATCGAACAGATGCTGGACGCCGGTGCGCTGGCCGTCCAGCTGGATGCCGTGCTCTGGCGTTCGGGCATTCCCATCGAGGACCCTGTGCAAAACGATGAAATATCAAGCCAGTGAATTAAGACCGCGCCGCATGGCCGCCCTGCAGCGCCAGATCGTGCGCTACGACCGGGAGCTGGAGGAATTTCAGCGCCGCGACAACCGCTTTTTCTGGATTCGCCTGTCTACTCTCGCTGCAGGCGGGCTGCTCACATTCGCTGCCTTTTTATGGGGGCCAGATGCCCTGGGCTGGGGGGCGCTGGCTCTGCTGGTCGCCGTCTTTTCCACGGTGGTGTTCTTCCACCGCCGCCTGGACCGCGCCCGGGCCCGTTTTCAGGTTGCCCGCCGCTGGGCGCTCTCTCAGCTCGGGCGCATGGAGCTGGATTGGGAGCGTATTCCCCCACCGGCTGCTTTGCCGGAGCCGGATTCGCAGGGCACGACTGGCCACCCGTTCGCCCGGGATCTGGACCTGACCGGAGAACACTCGCTGCACCGCCTGCTGGACACGGCCGTCTCCACCGGCGGCAGCCGGCGCCTGCGCGACTGGCTGCTTCACACCGACCCTGATCCGCTGCTCATTCAAGAGCGTCAGGAAATCCTGCTGGAGCTCGTCCCACGCATCGGTTTTCGCAGTCGTCTGGCCCTGAGCGGGTCGCTGACCGCCGGAGATCCCGAGCGGCGCTGGAACGGGGAGGCGCTGCTGGACTGGCTGCAGCGTAAGGTTCCCACTGGTTCGCTGCCCCTTTCGCTGCTGCTGCTGACCGGCATGGCCGTGCTGAATGCCGCCCTGTTTTGGCTGGCTCTTACAACCGGCCTGCCGCCGCTGTGGATCCTTTCGCTGGGCCTGTATGCGATCGTGTACCAGACCCGCTACCTGGTTATTGGGGAGACGTTTTCCGAGGCGCAGTTTCTCAGTGTTCACCTGGAGCGTTTCAGGGCTGTGCTCGTGCATCTGGAGCGCTATCCGTTCCCTGCCGGCAGCCGCTTGAGCCGTTTGTGTGCGTGCTTCCGCCAGGGTGACCAGCGGCCATCCAGCCGGCTGCGCACAATCGCGGCCATCGCCTCCGCGGCCAGCCTGCGCAACAATCCCATTGTATGGATTACACTGAACGCGCTGATGCCCTGGGACCTGTTCTTCGCCTACCGGCTGGAGCGCTATAAACTTACTCTGGTGGAGCTGCTGCCCGTCTGGTTGGACACCTGGTATGAGCTGGAAGCGCTCAGCTCTCTGGCCAATTTTGCCTACCTGAACCCTGATTACGCTTTTCCACACCTGACTGCTCTGGATGCGGGTGGTCCGGTGCTGTCCGCCCGTGCCATTGGTCACCCCCTCATCCCGCCGGGGGAGCGGGTGTGCAACGATTTCGAACTGGAACGACTGGGAGATGTGGTGATCCTCACCGGTTCGAATATGTCCGGGAAAAGCACCTTCCTGCGCACTTTAGGGATCAACCTGTGCCTGGCCTATGCTGGAGGACCGGCGGCAGCGCGCTCCCTGCGCGTCATTCCTTTCCGCGTGTTCACCAGCATCCAGGTGAGCGATTCGCTCAGCTACGGGATCTCGTACTTCTATGCAGAGGTGCGCCGGCTGAAGGCTCTGCTGACAGTCCTGCAGCAGGGGGCTCCGGGAGCGCCCGGTGCACTGGGTTACCCGCTGTTCTTTTTAATCGATGAAATCTTTCGAGGAACGAATAACATGGAACGCCAGATCGGCAGCCGGTCTTACGTGCAGGCGCTTGCAGGCGGTTATGGGGCAGGTTTAATATCCACCCACGATCTGGAACTGGTCCACCTGGAGGATGTGATCACAGGGATCCGCAATTATCATTTTCGGGAGGAGGTCTCGGGCGACCGCATGGTGTTCGATTACCGCCTGCGTGAAGGCCCCAGCCCCACCACCAATGCGTTAAAGATCATGGAGCTGGAAGGATTACCGGTCAGACCTCCAGATATGCCAACGGGGCAGCCGTGAGGGCTGCCCCGCAGTTTTAGCGTTCCATGAAGATGGTCACCGGACCATCGTTTTCGATTTCAACCAGCATGTGAGCGCCAAATTCGCCGGTCTGGGTAGGTACACCAGCTTCTGCGAGCATGCTGGCGAAGCGTTCCACCAGCGGGCTGGCGATTTCCGGTGGGGCGGCCTCCGTAAAAGATGGCCGGCGGCCTTTACGGGTATCGGCGTACAGCGTGAACTGCGACACCACGATCGCCTCCCCGCCGGTATCCAGGAGCGACCGGTTCATCTTCCCCTGTTCGTCCTCGTAAATGCGCAGGTTGGCGATTTTGTCGACCAGGTATCTTGCCTGTTCTTCGCCATCCTGGGGGCCGATGCCCAGCAGGATGACCGCTCCATGGCCGATCTCGGCCACCGTGCGGCCATCCACAGATACCTTTCCACGCCGGACACGCTGCAGGATAACTCGCATAGGCTTTCAGCTGGGCAGGCCGATCGCGAGGCGCACTTCGGTGATCGTCTGTTCAGCGATCTTTCGCGCCCGGTCTCTGCCTGTGTGCAGAATGTCCCAGACGTTGTCGGGATGAGCGGCGATTTCCGCCCGGCGCGCCCGGAATGGGCTCAGGTGCGCGTTCATGTTCTGCGCGAGGAGGTTCTTGCACTGCACACAGCCGATGCCGGCCCGGCGGCACTCTACGTTGATATGCTCGACCTCTTCGGCGCTGGAGAAGACTTTGTGCAGGGAGAACACATTGCAGATATCCGGGTTCCCGGGGTCGCTGCGGCGGACACGCTGGGGATCGGTCACCATCTGCATGACGCGCGCTTTCGTCTCTTCCGGCGTGGCTGCCAGCTCGATGTGGTTGTTGAGGCTCTTACTCATCTTCGCCTGCCCGTCGATGCCCAGAACCTTGGGCACCTCGGTGGCTTTCATCTGCGGCTCAACCAGCACATTCGTGTTATAGCGGTAGTTAAAGGAGCGCACCGTCTCACGGGCAAACTCGATATGTGGCGCCTGGTCGATCCCGACAGGCACGGTGTCGGCTTTGTAGAGCAGGATATCAGCGGCCATCAGCACCGGGTAGCCGAGCAGACCGTAGTTCACGTTCTGCGGGTGCTGGCGCACCTTCTCTTTGAAGGTAGGCAGGTCGGTGAGCTTGCCCATCGGGGTAACCATCGACAGGTAGGTGTGCAGCTCGGTGACCTGCGGCACATGTGACTGGACAAAGACGATTGACTTTTCCGGGTCGATCCCGGCGGCGAGCCAGTCAAGTGCCATTTCGTAAACATTCTGAATTAGATTTTGCGTTGTTTCAACCGTTGTCAGGGCGTGCAGATCAACAATACAATAAAGGCACTCGTAGTCTTCCTGCAGTGCGATGTAATTTTGAATGGCGCCCAGGTAATTGCCCAGGTGCTGGCGCCCAGTGGGGCGTGCACCGGAGAACACCCGGCCTTTCTTTTGATTCGTCATGAAGCCTCCCGAAGAAAAGCATGAATAAGTTCGGTAATCTCGCCCGGGTTTGCATGGCGCCGGGTCTGCAGCTTGGAATAAATCAGGCGGTCATTGACCGTTACTTCAAAACGGCCTCCATCCGAGGGTACCAGCGAGATCTGTTCGATCTCGGGCTCGAACTCCTTCAGCAGCTCATCGACCAGGCCGACGGCCCGGCTGGTGTAGTGTCAGACGGCACAGTAGACCACCGTGATGTTTAACATTTCACTGCTCGCTTTCTTCTCGTTTGTGAGTGGATACCATGAACACCTAGATCTTACCACATTCGGGCTGTATGTTTCGAATGCCGGGACGCTCCTGCAGGGGGTGAACGGGCATCGCACCCTCATTTTGCGCTGATAACCGGTCGCTGTCATACGCTTCGGTCAGCAGTTATGCTAAAATGATTGCTGGGAAATGTTTTCGAAAGAACTGCATGAAGGGCAGCAGAAAAGCCCTTGAAAGAGTCCTCCCCTCAGTTTCGATGATGAACAGACACGTGGATGTTCGACCTTCTGCGATTGCAGGAAAATGGTACCCTGCCGACCCGCAGCGGTTAAGAGAAGGAGTGCAGCGCTACCTGGATGCTGCACGGCTGCCAGAAATTGACGGTCAGGTGATTGGCGTAATGGCGCCGCATGCCGGGCACCGTTATTCGGGCCCAACCGCAGGATATGCTTTTGCCGCTGTGCGCGGCCTGAAACCAGACCTGGTCGTGGTTGTCTCACCGGTGCATTACGCGGGTCTCGAACCGGTGTTAACCAGCGGGCATGTGGCTTATGAAACACCGCTGGGCAGTATCCCGGTAGACGAAGAGAGCCTGCAGGCCTTGAACGAGCGCATGATTGAAAGGTTGAATGTTGGCATAACCCCCGTGCTGCGCGACCCGGAGCATTCTCTGGAAATTGAACTGCCTTTTTTGCAGGTTGCCCTGGAAGGCTCTTTTTCACTGCTGCCGCTGATGGTGCGCGATACCAGCCCCAGGCTGACAAGGGAACTGGGGAACGCGCTTGCAGAACTGCTGGCCCAGCGCAGCGCTCTGCTGGTGGCCAGCAGCGACCTGTCGCATTTTTACCCCCAGCCGGTCGCTGAAAGGCTGGATGCCAATTTCCTTGCCCGGGTAGAAGCTTTCGATCCGGCGGGCGTGCTGGCGGTGGAAGAGGCCGGCCAGGGATTTGCCTGCGGTAGGTCAGCCGTGGCTACCGTGCTGTGGGCTGCGCTGGGGTTAGGCGCCAGCAGTGTTAAAGTCCTCAATTATTCAACCTCTGGTATGGTGACCGGCGACTTCAACCGGGTGGTCGGTTACGCTGCTGCCGTGATCACACGGCCGGTGCAGCATTAGCTTCGAGCGTATAGTTCGATTAAATATGGAAAGCTGGATTTCGATGGATGTACTGCGCCTGCTGGCAGTCGTTCTGCTGGTGCTGGTGAATGCCTTCTTTGTAGCGGCCGAGTTTGCGCTGGTCAGTTTGCGCCGTACACGTGTGGCAGAGCTGGTAGATGAGAACGGGGATGCGGCGGCAATGGCCCTGCAGAAGGCATTTGAACACCCCGAGCAGATGTTTGCCGCCATGCAGCTTGGCATCACCCTGGCGAGCCTGGGGTTGGGATGGATTGGTGAACCCGTGCTGGCGCCGCTTTTCGCCCCCCTGGTTGCGCTTTTCCCGCCGGATGCCCGGCCTGCTCTCTCAGGAGGATTTGCAGCAGTATTTGCTTTTATCGTCATCACCCTGCTGCATGTGATTCTGGGTGAGCTGGCGCCAAAAACCATCGCACTGCAAAATCCGGAGGGCCTCTCTCTGGCAGTTGCCCGGCCCGCATTGTGGATCGCTCAGGTCCTGCGGCCCGTTACCTGGGTGCTGAATAAAATTTTGAACGCTGTGCTGGGTGTGTTCGGAATTCGCCCGGCCTCCGATCCGTTTCAAATCCACTCGGTGGCCGAGTTGAAGATGCTGGTCACGGCCAGCGCTGAGGGTGGGGTGGTTGAAGCCGAAGAGAGCCAGATGCTGCACAATGTGTTCGACATTGGGGAGCTGGTCGTGCGCCAGATCATGGTTCCACGCACCGAGATCGTCGCCGTGGAAGCCGATACACCGCTGCCCGAGATTATCAACCTGGTGACCCAGTTCAACTACACCAAGTTCCCGGTATACGAGGAAAACCTGGACCAGATCCTGGGCATTGTGCACGTCAAAGACCTGCTGGGCGCCATGCAGAACGGCGCCTGCCAGGGCTGCACCGCGCGGGATTTTATCCGCGAGGCGATCTACATTCCCGAGAGCACACCGATCAATGCGCTGCTGCGTCATTTCCGTGATAACCGCCAGCACATCGCCATTGTCATGGATGAATACGGCGGCAATGCCGGCCTGGTCACCCTGGAAGATGTGCTGGAAGAGATCGTGGGTGAAGTCGGCGATCCGTTCGATGTCTCTTCGCCGGAGATCTATATCGATACAGACGGAACCATCATGATCGAAGGGCTGACCCTGATCGAAGAGGTGAACCAGCGGCTGAGTTTGAACCTGCAGGACCCCTATTACGATACAATCGCCGGGTACGTGCTCGGCAGACTGGGGCGCATCCCGCGCCTGCATGATTATGTGAAAGGGGATGGTGTCGGGCTGCGCGTGGAAGAGATGGATGGTATGCGGATTGCGCGCGTTTCGCTGGAGCGCCTGCAGGCATCACCGGCTGCAGCCACCGGGAAGAGCAAACCTGTGAAAAAACCGGCGAAAAACGGAAGAATGTGACACCTTATGCCCACCTACGTCGAAATCGCCGTCAATGTGCCGCAGGTGGCTGGAGTATTCCATTATCACCTGCCCCCTGAGCTGGAGGGGCAGGTTTCTGTTGGGCACCTGGTAGCGGTTCCCTTCGGCTCTCAAACGGTGCAGGGGGTGGTGCTGCGTATTTTGGACCGGCCGCAGGTTGCAGAAACCCGGCCGGTGCTGTATTTAATCGACCCGGAGGCTGTGCTCACAGCCGAGCAAATCACGCTGGCCCAGGTGCTGGCGCAGGAAAACCTGGCACCCCTGGCCTTGTGCATCGACCTGATGCTGCCGCCGGGCCTGGCGCAGCATGCGGATGTCATCTACTCGCTCGTGCCAGAAGCACAGGTGGAAGGAGCTGCCGTCAGTGGGACTCAGAAGCGCCTCCTGGATCTGCTGCACAAGCGCGGTCCACTGAGAAGTGCGCAGATTGACCAAGCCCTGCAGCGCGTGAACTGGCGCCCGGCAGCACAGAGTCTGAAACGCAAAGGGCTGATCGTCACACGTTCGGTGCTGCCGCCGCCGCGCGTGCAGCCCAAGGTGGTGCGCACTGCCCAGCTCGCCCGCCCGCCGCAGATTGTTGAGCAGGCGATGGATTCGCTGGGGCAGCCGCTGCGTGTGGCCTCTTTGAAGGCTACTGCGGTTGGTGCAGTCGAGAGCCTGGACCTGGGCCGGCCGGATACACAGGCTTATGCTCGCCGCAGGGCGGTCATCACGTTTTTGCAGCAGCGAGCGGAACCGGTCGAGGCTGCAGATATTTATGCTCAAACCGGCGCGAATCTGGCCGATTTGCAGCGTCTGGAGGCGCTGGGGTTGATCACGCTGGGCGAGCAGCCCTCCCCGGCGATAAAGCGCCGGCAGGCAATTCTGCGCTATCTGATGCAGGAGGCCGGCCCGGTTAACGTGAGCTGGCTGTATGCAGAAAGCGGCGGCAGCTTCGCCGATCTGGAGGTCCTGGCCGAGCGCGGTCTGGTGACTCTGGGCGAAAGCGAGGTCTGGCGTGATCCGCTGCAGGACCTGGATGTGCAGCCGACGGAACCCCCTCCGCTAACCCGTGACCAGGAGAAGGCATGGGCGGTGATACGCGAGGTGATCTGCAGTGCACAGAACGGAAAGCCGGTGGAGCCCATCCTGCTCCACGGGGTGACCGGTTCTGGAAAAACGGAAATCTACCTGCGGGCGGTGGATGAAGTCCTGCGCACGGGCCGTCAGGCGATCATTCTGGTGCCCGAGATCTCGCTGACGCCGCAAACCGTGCGCCGTTTTGCCGCCCGCTTTCCGGGGCAGGTGGGACTGGTCCACTCCGGGCTGTCGCCAGGCGAGCGCTATGATACCTGGCGCCGGGCGCGCAGCGGCGATATCGATGTGGTTGTGGGACCGCGCAGCGCGCTTTTCATGCCGCTGCCGCGCCTGGGATTAATCATCCTGGACGAGTGTCACGACGACTCATATTATCAGAGCGAGGCAGCACCGCACTATCACGCCCGGGAAGCTGCGATCGCCTATGCCCGCCTGGCGGGGGCGGTCTGTCTGCTCGGTTCGGCAACACCCGATGTAGACAACCTGTACCGGGCGCTGCGCCAGAAGTGGCATTACATCAGCCTTCCGAACCGCATCCTTGCGCATCACCAGGTCGTTGAAACCCAGTTGGGGCGGGTGGCGGCCGGCAGAGCGGAGCCGTCCAGCTTCCGACCGTTTGAGGGTCAGGCGGACAGTACGGATCTGCCCGAAGTGCATGTTGTCGATATGCGTCAGGAACTGCAGGCCGGCAACCGGTCGATCTTCAGCCGCCTGCTGCAGGAGCGCTTGAAGGCTGTGCTGGATCAGGGTCATCAGGCGATCCTGTTTCTTAACCGGCGCGGCACGGCAACGTACGTATTCTGCCGGGACTGCGGTGAAAGCCTGAAATGCCCCAACTGCGATATCCCGCTCACCTATCACTCCCCTGAATCGGCCCTGATCTGTCATCGCTGCAACTACCGCAGGCGGATGCCGCAGGTCTGCCCGCACTGCAAGAGCCAGCGCATCCGCCAGTATGGAGCCGGCACGGCGCGCCTGGAGAGCGAGGTGCAGAACATGTTCCCTCAGGCACGCGTGCTGCGCTGGGATGCTGAGACCACCCGTCAGAAGGGCGCCCACGAGATCATTCTGGGCCATTTTGTGGCCCATCGCGCCGATATTCTGGTTGGAACGCAGATGGTGGCAAAAGGTCTGGACCTGCCCCTGGTGACTCTGGTGGGCGTGGTGCTGGCTGATGTGGGGTTGAACCTGCCCGATTACCGCGCTGCCGAGCGCACCTTCCAGGTGCTCACCCAGGTCGCTGGTCGGGCCGGGCGCAGTGTTCTCGGCGGACAGGTGGTATTGCAAACTTTCCAGCCCGATCATTACGCCGTTCAGGCGGCTGCTCGACATGATTACCGTGCTTTTTACGAGCAGGAGCTGCGCTACCGCAGAGAACTGGGCTACCCTCCCTTCACCCGGCTCGTTCGTCTGGAGTACCGGCACTATAACGCCGAACAGGCTGAGGAAACCGCCCGGGCGATGGGGGCCCAGATTCGCAAATGGATCGCCGAGGAGGGGCGGCGCGCCACGCAGATCATCGGCCCGGCGCCCTGTTTTCTCGCCCGGGTCGGCGGGGTGTACCGCTGGCAGATCGTACTGCGCGGCCCCGATCCTGTCTCCCTTCTGCGCGGTCGGCCTTTGAACGGATGGAACATTGAAGTAAACCCGCCAGACTTGCTATAATAGAAGTCCAGCGATATTTTTTGCAGCCGGTTACAGGCCAGGTGAAATCTGATGTCATTCCCTGCCGGCCCATTATTTGTGACGAACAGCATCGAAGGAGAAATCATGCCACAAATGCGGCGCGAAGTTTTAACCTGGAGCGAAGTGGAGGCTTTGATCGAGCACCTCCTGCCCCAGTTTGAGGGGGAGTTCGACGCACTGCTGATGATCACCCGCGGCGGGGTGGTTCCCGGGGGGATCCTGGCGGAACGGTTGAATATGACGCATATTCTTACGGCAGCCGTGGACTTTCCCTACCAGACTGAGATGGAAAAAGCCAAACTCTTCGCCTGGCCAAAATTCCTTCAGTTTCCGGATGATGAGCTGCTGCGCAACCGGCGCACACTGGTTCTGGATGATGTCTGGGGGTCGGGCAGGACGATCACTTCGGTGCGGCACCGCGTCGCGGCAGCGGGTGGAAAACCCTATACCTGTGTGCTGCACTTCAACCCCTACCGCAATCTGTTTGGTTCCCTGCGCCCGGATTATTACGCTGCTATCACCGATGCCTATATCGTCTATCCCTGGGAAACGGACCGGGGTGGACCGGAACGTGTGCTGCTCGGATAGCATGCGGCTGCTGCGACTCCGTTCGCACGAAAGCAGAACTGGTCAGGACAGACCGCTCGCTGCCTGGGGACACAGGGCCGGGCACAGTGATTTCAGCGAACAACCGCTCATTATTGGATGATTGCAGATTCAGGGACTTATGCGTGCCATCAATGTGACTCTGGAAGAGAAAATAAAGGCGCTTCGCAAAAGCGCCTTTTTCGCGGAACTGGAGGAGCCGGTTCTAACCAAACTGGCGAACGGCACACGCCTGCGCGAGCTGGAAGCCGGAGAGATTGTCTGCTGGCAGGGTGATCCCTGCGAGGGGTTGTACACGATTGAAAGCGGCAGCGTAAAACTCTTCAGGCTCTCACCCCGGGGCAGAGAGCTGATCATCAAGATATACACAGAGGGGGCGAGTTTTAATGAGGTGCCGGTGTTCGATCACGGAACCAACGTAATCAATGTCGCCACCCTCGAGCGCAGCCGCATCTGGCTGGTGGAGGCCGGGACGATTCGCCAGGTGATGGCAGAACACCCTGAGCTGGCGGTCGCGGTGATCGTTAAGCTGTCGCACCGGCAGCGCATGTTATTAGAGAAAATCGAAGAGCTTTCCTTTTATCAGGTGACCAACCGGCTGGCCCGCCTGATCAGCCAGGAAAACAGTGGTGAAATGCAGGTGACCCAGGGCGAGCTGGCGGCTCGCCTGGGCACCGTGCGAGAAGTCGTGGCCCGCTCGCTGCGTGAACTGGAACGCAGCGGGGCGATCAAAGTAGGCCGCAGGCAGATTCAGGTGATCAATGAGGAACTGCTGCGGGAGTGGGTGGTGCAGGATCCCTGCTAAGGCAGGGCTGCCTGCTGTCCCCCGGGCGACCCAGCCGCCTGGAATGCTTTGAGCTGTGCCTGGCGGGCCAGATCGGTGGCGCTGGCCAGGATGCGCAGCGCTTCTTCGGGGTTGTGGAAGCCCATGCTGTTTTCTGCGGCGATAAAGTCCCAGCGGAGCTGGGCTTCGCGATGCAGGCTGCGGGCCTCCTCGAGCAGCGTCTGATCAACTCCCGGCGCCTCCGCCGAGGTCTTGATGGTCTCGATGGCAGCCACCAGTGCTTCTTCGGTGGCGTCCATAGTCTCCCAGACCTGGTCCTGGATAATCCCCACCCGTTCGACCACATATTTTACATCGGTATGGCAGGCGCCGCAGGCCGGTTCGGGGTCCAGCAGCGGGCTGCGAACGTTGTGCGAAGAGTATTTGGCTGCACCGTCGCGTGTGTAGGGCATATGGCAGTCGGCACAGGCGACGCCGGCATTATAGTGTGTGCTCCCCGCTGTGAATAATTCATACTCCGGGTGCTGCATTTTGATCATGGCCGCGCCGCTGTCAGGGTGTACCCAGTCTTTAAATTCCAGTTCGGCATAGTAGCTGGAAATATCCTCAACCCGGGTTCCTTTTTTCCACGGGAAGGTGAGATAGGCTCCTTCACCGGCGAAATAGTATTCGACATGGCAGTTGGCACACACCACTGTGCGCATTTCCTGGCGCGTGAAGGTACGCCAGTCTTTGCCCTGTGCTTCGAGTGCCTCTTCCAGGGCCGGATTGGTGACGATCAGCGCCATGGTCTCTGCGTCGTGACAGTTGGCGCATCCAATCGGCTGGTCAATGTGTTTGCCCAGTTCACTGAACAGCGTCCTGTCGTACTCGGCCATACCCATTTCAGCCCATAAACCGGGGTTATTGGAGCTTTTGCACGAGTAGCAGGTGCCCGCCGTCTTCTCGTTCACGCGCTTAATTTCGCGTACATCGGTCAGACTGTTGAGATGGCCGCGATCTTCGTTGTATTCTATGCTGAAGCCGTATCCGGCAAACAGCGTGACCAGCCGGGGGTCGTTTTCCAGCTTCGAGTACGGCAGCGAGCCGCCGTATGCGGTGCGTTGCGCATTCTCGGCGGTCTGCACCAGGCTGGCGTACTGGTTGGGATAGTTGACAGCCCAGCGATGCGAATCGGCTTCCATTTGAGCGATTTGAACGAGTGGAGTTATTCCGCGTGTGGGAGCCGGCTGGTTGTTGATGAACAGCAGGGTAGCGATAAGTGCGATGCCGAGAACCAGAATAATTACGGTTGACACCACGATAGGCGCTGAGCGTTTCATTGACTTTCCTCCGAATGCTGGTAAGGTAAGAGTGAGATACCCCGGTCTCCATGGGCCACACTGCGGTGGCATTCGAAGCAGTATCTATCGTTATCCGTGCCTCCGGCATATTGAGCCATCATGCTGCTGTCCATGATATTCATCACCGTTGTCTCATGGCAGCGGACGCAGTTTTCCTGCACAATCTGGCGAGAGCTGTCTTTGGCGCGGATGGCATCGGGGATGTCACCCAGTAAGAAAGCAGACACATGGTGGTAACCCGATTGTGCTTTGACAATGTATTTGGGGATCAGAGCGTGGGGGGTATGGCAGTCGTTACAGGTAGCCCAGTTTTTATGTCCGGCATGAAACCAGCCTTCATAGGCGGCATCCATCACATGGCAGTTGTTGCATGTGCTGGGATTATCCCCCAGATACGCCGTGAAATCTGTGACGTAGATCCCGGTTAACAGTACGATGGCAATGATTACCAATCCCAGGATGACAGGCAGCTTCATGGGTTATCTGCTCCAGGAGGCGGTGCTGAAATCCAAACAGAGGAGGAGGTGAGCGCGGCTTTTCCCCTTCCTACTCATCTCTCGGCTATCATATCGACTCCCCTGCTTCCTGTATGTAACTTTTGTCACACTATTCCTGCCCGATTTATGACATTTTTTCACCAGCATCGTTGGGGGTGAGAAAGAAAAAAGGCGGTTTGTGACCGCCTTTACCTTTCTGAATTAATCCGTGACCGCTTCGACGCGCTCGATATCGGGGAAGAACTGCCGCACCGTCCCTTCTACCCAGCCGCGCAGGGTATTTGGTGAGAGGGGACAGCCCAGGCAGGCGCCTCCCAGGCGTACTTTCAGCAGCTTGCCGTCGAAAGAGACATACTCTACCGCGCCACCGTGGTAGTGCTCGATGTAAGAGCTGAGCTTTTCCAATAGAGCCTGCATTCGTTCCTGTTCGCTTGTTTCGGGGGTGCGGTTATCCACCATAAATTGACCTCCTCATCGATTATGAATGCGGGTTGGTTCCCTCACCAGGTTTGCCTGCCAGGCTCAGGCCCCGCCGCAGCAGGGTGATCACCTGGGTATGGGTGGTCTGAAATCGTCTGGTGAGGGCGCTGGCGAGGCGCTCCAGAATCAGGGAAGCGATTTCCGGATGGTTCTGGTACAGTCTGCGCAGATCTGCGTTGTGGATGCGCAGCAGGTGACAGTCGGTATCGCAAACGGCTTCGGAGCCGTAAACCGGGGTTCCAAGTGCAGCCGACCAGCCAACCACTCCACCCGGTCGAATATGCCCAACCACCAGGGATGGGCCATCCTCCGGTTTGTAGCGAACGGTTACCTCTCCTTCTAACACCAGATACAGATAGTCCGACTCCTCTCCCTGTGAAAAGAGGATGGTACCGGCGCACAGGCTGCAGGCATAGAACAACGGCCGCACCAGTTCGCACTGCCGGGGATCCATATCCTGAAAGAGGAGCTGTTGATCGAATACTTCACCAGACATAAAAATCACTTGCCTCTATATACCCTTATTTAACACTTTTCAGCCGGGCGCTTCCAGTGGCAAAAATCACCTGAATAAGGACAAAGGTCATTAGTGAGAAGATGAATTTCCTGTGAGGTATGTGTGTACAGCGTGTGCCAGTTATCCGTTCTGGACCATCTCGTTATACCCCTCTGAAGTTGGCCAGCTGCGTTCGTGAAGATTTTCAGAAAAAAAGAGAGCCCCTCAGTCGTCAGACTGAAGGGGCCCTTCAAACCCGTAAAGGGTATGGTTCACTGATTATGGAAGATCAGACTTCCACCTGGTCGAGCTCGCTGGGAACTTCTTCCGCTTTGCCTCCATCGCCCGGCCGGAAGACCAGGTTGCTTTCGGTCTCGTCGACGTCGACGATGATGCGCTCGTTGCCGGAGAACTTGCCGGCGAGGAGCTGGATGGAGAGCGGGCTTTCCACATATTTCTGCAGTGCACGCCGCAGCGGTCGTGCGCCGAAAGCGGGGTCGTAGCCCTGGTTGGCGAGCCAGTTGCGGGCTGCATCCGTCAGCTCGACGTGGACACCGCGTTCCACCAGCCGCTCCTGGACCTCTTTCATCTGCAGGTCGACGATCTTCTTCATTTCTTCCAGCGTGAGCGGCGAGAAGGTGATAATCTCATCGATGCGGTTGAGGAACTCAGGCCGGAAGGTGCTCTTGAGCGCCTTTTCGATTTTCTCCTGCTCCTGGCGTTCGGCACTGTCGGCAGAGTGCTGCAGGAAGCCCAGCGTGCCCGAACGGCGGACGAATTCAGTTCCCAGGTTGCTGGTCATGATCAGCACCGTGTTGCGGAAGTCGACCACACGACCCTGGCCATCCGTCAGGCGGCCGTCGTCCAGGATTTGCAGCAGCGCGTTCCACACCTCGGGGTGCGCCTTCTCGATTTCGTCGAAGAGGATCACGCGGTATGGGCGGCGGCGAACGGCTTCTGTAAGCTGCCCGCCCTCTTCATAGCCAACGTAGCCCGGAGGCGCACCGAAGAGGCGCGAGACGGTGTGCTGTTCGCGGTATTCCGACATATCGATGCGCACCAGGGCATCTTCATCATCGAACAGGAACTCAGCCAGCGCTTTCGCCAGCTCGGTCTTCCCCACACCCGAAGGCCCAATGAAGATGAAGGAACCGATTGGGCGGCGGGGGTCTTTAAGGCCGGAGCGTGCGCGCCGGATGGCGTCCGAAATGGCTGTAATGGCCTCATCCTGCCCGATAATGCTTTCATGCAGGCGCTCTTCCATCTTGAGCAGCTTCTCGGCTTCGGTCTCCATCATATGGCTGACTGGAATGCCGGTCCACTGCGCGACCACTTCGGCGATATCTTCGCTGTCCACCACCTCGTCGAGCTGGTGCTCCGTTTCCCATTGATCGCGCTTCTGGTTGAACTCGGCTTCCAGGCGCAGACGTTCAGCTTTTTTCTGGGCTGCGCGCTCGTAGTCGCGCTCCAGACCTGCCTGCTCTTCTTCTGCCGACAGCCGGTCAATCTCGCTCTTCATAGCCTTCAGTTCGGGCGGCAGTGAGTAAAGGGCAACCCGCAGCTTGGCCGCAGCCTCGTCCATCAGGTCGATGGCTTTGTCGGGCAGGCGGCGGTCCGTGACATAGCGAGCAGAAAGCTTGGCAGCTTCTACCAGCGCCTCATCCGAAAAGCGGACCTTGTGATGTGCTTCGTAGCGATCGCGCAGGCCCTGCAGCATCTTGATGGTATCTTCTACCGAAGGCTCTTCGACGTAAACCGGCGCGAAGCGGCGCTCCAGGGCGGCGTCTTTTTCAATATATTTGTGATATTCATCGAGTGTGGTAGCGCCCACACACTGCAGCTCGCCGCGCGCCAGGGCCGGTTTGAGCATGTTAGAAGCATCCATAGCGCCCTGAGCAGCACCGGCGCCCACTACTGTGTGCAGCTCATCGATGAACAGAATAATTTCTCCCTCTGAACGCTGCACCTCTTCCAGGGCAGCCTTCAGGCGTTCTTCGAATTCGCCGCGGAAGCGCGACCCGGCGATCATGGCGCTCAGGTCAAGCGCCAGCACCCGTTTACCAGAAAGGATCTCAGGGACATCGTTGCTGGCGATTTTCTCCGCCAGGCCCTCGACAATCGCCGTCTTACCGACGCCGGCTTCACCGATCAATACGGGGTTGTTCTTAGTGCGGCGCGAAAGGATCTGGATGACGCGTAAAATTTCGGCATCACGGCCGATTACCGGATCCAGCTTGCCTTCGCGGGCCATCTGAGTCAGGTCACGAGAGTAGCGTTCAAGTGTGCGGTAGCGTGTTTCGGCCTGTGGGTCGGTGACGCGCTGGCCGCCGCGAATTGCCTGTACGGCCTCATACACCCGGTCGCGAGTAACCCCGGCGCCTTCCAGCAGACGCGCGGCAGGGGTGCTGCGTTCGCTCAGGATGGCCAGAAAGATATGTTCCGTAGAGATGTATTCATCGCGCAGGCGGTTGGCCTCTTCGTTGGCCAGATCGATGATGCGCTTGACGCGCGGGGTAATGAAAATCTGGCCGGCGCCGCCGCCAAAAATGTTCGCTTTCGGGCTGGTGCGCAAAATGTAATCCAGCCGTTCAGTCAGCGATGCAGAATCTACCTTCAAATAATCGAGTATCTGCGGGATCACTCCCTGCGGCTGCTCGATTAATGCAAGCAAAATATGTTCTGTGTCAATCTGGTTATGACCGTAGCGCTGGATAATCTCAGCCGCCCGTTGAGCGGCTTCTTGAGCGCGCTCGGTAAACCGGTCAAATCTCATCATCGTTATTCCCTTCCTTCCAGCAGGAACACTACCTGTGTTTGACATTATATCATCGCGGTTGTTAACAAAGGGAAAGCAGGACATAAGAATCGCATATGAATAAAAGGCGGCTGCGGATACAGTTCTTTCCTTTTGCTTATGCGGCCAGTCCCGGCCGCCCGGCGAATCTGCGGTGAAACCGGCCGGGGAACTTTTCCATGTGCGCCTTCGTCTAGGAGATACGAATAAATTTGGATGATTACTCTCTGATGATTTCTCTCTAAGGAGGAAAAAAGGAAATGCGCAACAAAATTTTAGTGATTGTCAGTGTGCTGTTAATTGGCGCAGTGATCTCCGCCTGCAGCGGTGTTGCCGCGGCTCAGGGTGTCACCCCGACCGCCTCCGCGCAGGATGAGGAGCCTGGGGCTGTGCGCACCATCACCGTCAGCGGGAGCGGCCAGGCTTTCCTGAACCCGGATCTGGCCCATGTCTATATCGGTGTGCGCACCGAAGGTGAGGACGCAGCCGAAGCCGTAGCGAGCAACAACGAGCAGTCGGAGGATTTGATCGCCGCCCTGCGTGAGTTCGGGATCGCTGCAAACGATATCCAGACCAGCAACTTCAGCATTTATCCCCAGCCGCGCTATGATGACCGCGGCCAGCCGACCGGAGTTGTGAGCTACATCGTCGAGAACACAGTTTATGTGACCATTCGGGATCTCGCTCGTGTCGGCGAGCTGCTGGACATCGCAGTCGCCAGTGGGGCGAACTCGATCAACGGCATTCAGTTTGATGTAGCGGATAAAACTGCTGCCCTTTCCGATGCCCGCGAAGCTGCGGTAGCCAATGCCCGCCAGATCGCTGAAGAGCTGGCTGCAGCCGCCGGTGTATCTCTGGGTGAGATTCAGAACATCAGCGCCGTCAGCACGGGGTTCCCCACCCCGGTGTTTATGGACAGTGCCCGCTTAGCGGCTGAAGCGGCAGCGGTTCCGATCTCCCCTGGTCAGCTGTCGGTCACGGTGGATATTCAGGTCACCTTTGCCATTCGGTAACGTGTCAATGGGTCTCTCGATGCAGAGTGGGCGGAACAACCGCCCACTCTGTGTTTCTATGGTATAAAATACGATCTGTGAGCGAGGCAGCATTCTTCCATCCCCCGGTCCGCCAGGGATTGATCATTCATGGGATCCTGCTGGTCGTCCTCCTGGCACTGGGAGGATGGGGCCTCATGCAGGCTTTTCAGGCGAACATCGGTCTGGAACTGCTGCTTTACCTCTTTCCGGCGCTGCTGTTCGTGGCGCTCAGTCCCCCTCTCTTTTACCAGGCATATGCGCTGTACCGGGCCGTTTACCGTGTCGAACGCAACGGCGTCCGTTTGCGCTGGGGGCTGCGTGTTGAAGATATCCCGATCGATGCCATTCTGCGAGTGTATCCGGCAAGCGAACTGGGCCAGCCGCTGCCCGTACCGGGTTTTTATCTCCCGGGATCACTGAGAGGCCGCCGGGCTCTCGCTGACGGCAGACAGGTTGAGTTCCTGGCTGTCGGGGAGCGGAACCTGGTGATCATCGAAACGGCGGACCGGCTGTTTGTGATCTCTCCCGCGCAGCCCGAGGAGTTTATCAATGCCTTTCATCAGTACGCTGAAATGGGCTCGCTGACGCCCTTTGAACGGCAGTCGATCTACCCTTCGTTTTTACTCGCAAGAGTGTGGAATACGACGGCAGCCCGCTACCTGATCCTTGCCGGATTGATCCTGGGGCTGCTGATGCTGGCTGGAGTGAGCCTGGTCATCCCCGGCCGGGCACAGGTGTTTCTGGGGTTCAACCCGGCCGGCGAACCACGCGACCCGGTCCCGGCGGTGCGGCTTTTTTTGCTGCCGGTATTAAACGGCTTCGTTTATATTTTCGATTTCCTGTTCGGGTTGTATCTTTTCCGTAAGGATGACCTTCGTTTCTACGCTTACCTGGTCTGGGGAGGCTCACTGCTGACTGCAGTATTGTTTACCGCAGCAGTGATTTTTATCCTGGTGACCCCGATCTGATGCCCCAGCCGCCTGATTTTCTCCAGCCCTTATCCACGCGGTTTACGCAAAGTTATCCACAGATTTCCCTGATATTCGGGAAGTTATCCACAGAAAAGAGAGAGTTATCCACAAGTTGATCATTGATACGTTGATCCTGGGTTTTCTGCTCGCGTCAGCGGCCGGGCTCATCGCCTGGAAGGCCGGTGCGCTGAGCAGCAGCGGCGCTCTGGCGGCATGTTTGACCGGTACACTGATTTTCGGTCTCGGTGGTTTACCCTGGGCCGTCCTGCTGCTCACTTTTTTTATCTCCTCCAGCCTGCTCTCGCGTACTTTTGCAGGGCGGAAAGCCGCGTTGAACGAAAAATTTTCCAAAGGAAGCCGGCGCGATTGGGGTCAGGTATTTGCTAACGGCGGGCTGGGGGCGCTGCTGGCTGTTGCGTATATATTTCTGGGCGAACACAGCGGGTTGTGGTTTGCTTTCGTGGGCGCGATGGCTGCCGTAAATGCGGACACCTGGTCGACAGAGGTTGGCGTGCTGAGCACTGCACCGCCCCGGTTGATTACCACAGGGCGTATCGTTGAACGCGGGACCTCAGGAGGTATTACCTGGCTCGGCACGTTCGCGTCGCTTTCCGGGGCAGTTCTGATTGGCCTGGTGGCCTGGTTATTAAGGCCGGAGGGAACTTTTGTCCAGGTGGTGGGCGCTGCCGCTGTCGCAGGATTCGCCGGCTCGCTGTTCGACTCGCTGCTGGGGGCTACTGTTCAGGCAGTATACCGCTGCCCTGTCTGCGGAAAGGAAACCGAACGCCATCCTTACCATACCTGTGGAACCGGGACGGTCCATGTGCGGGGATGGTCGCGTTTGGGTAACGATGAGGTTAATTTCCTCTGTTCGCTGGCTGGGGCCGGGTCAGCCCTGCTGCTATGGCTACTTTTATAGAATATCTGGTTATGGATGCGAAAAAATAACGGCGGTGTCTCGGTGACACCGCCGTTATTCATTAAATTAAAAATGATGGCTCAGGCGGGTATCTGGAGCAGGCTGCTGAGTTCACTCACACTGGCGATAACCGGGCAGTCTGCCTCCGGGAACACACCATCGGGATCGATCAAGACGGGCTGCAGGCCGGCTCTGCGGGCGCCGACGACGTCTGCATAATAGTTGTCGCCCACGTAGAGAACCTCGCTGGGAGAAATTTGCAACCGCTCCACTGCATGATGGAAGATTTCTGGCTGGGGCTTCCAGTAAGATACCTGACCGGCTACAAGGGCAAAATCCATAAAGGAGAGCAGACCAAGCGTCTCCAGTTCATCATCGCAGGGCTCTCTGCGGTTGGATAACACCGCCAGGCGCAGCCCTGCCTGGCGCAGACTGCTCAGCGTAGCAACGGTCTCGGGGGGAACCCAGTTATTCGGAGCAGCCTGCGCGTTCATGTAAGCATGCACTTCAGGCGCCAGAGACCGGGCGGCTGCCTCGTCAAAATCCAGCGCCAGCAGGCTGCGGTAGTTGAAGTTAATCCAGAAGGCTTCTTCCCGATATTGAAATTCCTCCAGATCCTGGAGCAGCTCGGGCGACTGTGCCCAGTAATAATGCGTCCAGCGCTGCAGGGTGCGCTGCTGCTGGCCCGAAACCGTACAGCCTTTCTGGGCAAGAAAATTGAATAATAACTCGCTGGACGACGGCTGGTTAAAGCGCAGAGTACCGTCTAAATCGAACAAAACGGCCAGAATATTTCCTGGCCGGAATCCATTCGTCGATGAAGCCAAGATGTCAACCTCCGATTTCGCTCATCACACGGTTGAGCGGTATGACTCCTTCTGAAAGAGCATGCCCCCAGGGTTTATACCAGATCCCCTCCAGGATGATCTCGCGCAGTTCTTGTATAGTCGCACCGGAACGCAGCGGGGTCAGCAAATCGACCTCGCCTTCGCGCAGCAGGCAGAGCCGCAGGCGGCCGTCAGCCGTGAGCCGCGCCCGCGTGCAGGAGGCGCAGAAAGGCTCGCTGACGGTGGAAATAAAGCCCACCTCACCCCTGGCGCCCGGGATACGGAAGATGCGCGCCTCACCATCCAGCTTGCCGTCATTGGCCACTTCCAGGGGACCAAATGCAGCTTCGATGCGGGACATCACTTCCTGGGCAGTCACCCCCTGATTGAGCTGCAGGTCGGTAGCCCCGGCAAACGGCATCATCTCGATGAAACGGACCTGCCAGGGATGGTCTACCGTCAGGGCAGCGATATCTACCACATCCGGCTCATTATACCCGCGCACGACCACGGCATTGATTTTGATCGGGGTCAGGCCGGCTTCTTCAGCAGCCTGAATACCCTGCAAAACGTCTTCGATCTTGCCCCAGCGCGTGAGCCGGCGGAACTTCTCAGGGTCTAGAGTGTCCAGGCTGATATTAACTCGCTGGAGGCCTGCCTCTGCCAGCGGTCGTGCCAGCCGGGAGAGCAGCACGCCGTTGGTGGTCATCGACAGCGAACGCACACCCGGGGTTGATGCAATGCCCCGCACCAGGTCAACCACATGCGCGCGTACAGTGGGCTCACCCCCCGTGAGACGAAACTTGTCAAACCCCAGCTGGGTGAACAAGCGCATCAGCAGCAGAATTTCATCATCCTGCAGCAGCTCTGCGTTGGGGCGGAAGGTCATATCTTCTGGCATGCAGTACACGCAGCGCAGGTTGCAGTGGTCAGTAAGGCTGATGCGCAGATAATGGATGTTTCGTCCGAAGCGGTCAATTGCCATAGGGTCACCAGTAAGATCCAGAGGGGCAGAATTTTTAAGAACTTAATCAGCAAAATTATACCTTATAACTCTAAATCGTGACCGTTTATTACACTTCTCTTAACTGCTGCGAGCGATGCGGGCAACGGTTCCCCCGGTGATGCGCACCAGGTCCTGTGGGGTCAGGCAGAAAACGGCATGGGGAGTCCCGGCTGCAGCCCATACTTCTTTATACTGCAGCAGATCCGCATCCACAAAGGTATCGATTTTCTGTGAGTGCCCAACCGGTGGAACACCGCCGATTGCAAAACCGGTCTGCTCACGCACAAAGTCCGGGTCAGCCCTTCCCAGCGGTTCGCCGATCAACCGTTCAATCTCTTTTTCGTCCACCCGGTTGGCGCCGCTGGCGGTTACGAGAACCGGCCGTCCTGTGCGTTTGGTTTTGAAGATCAGCGATTTGACAATCTGACCCACGTCACAGCCGATTGCCTGAGCCGCTTCTGCTGCGGTGCGGGTCGATGCGGGAAGTTCCAGGACCTGCACATGCAGCCCGACTTCTAAAAGGGCGTTCTGGACTTTTTGAGCGCTGGGACTGAGTTTTTCATTCATCGTCTATCTCCTGAACAGTCGCAGTGTTTCGATCCCCGGGCTGTATCCTGACCCGAAGGAGTAACCAGTATACATGCTGAATGGGACCACCACCAGCCGTGGTGTCATATCGCTGGTGCAGGGTGTGTGTGGTGATGCGTTATAATATCGACGTTGTCATCGTTGAGGCCGTCAGCCAGGCAGTCGACTGCATGGATCACAGTTCCGCCTCCCGAGGTTTATCTACCTGATCAGAGCCAGATTCTATACTAATCCCCTCTTTCTTGGGTTAATGCGCGAGATCGCCCCCGGGTAATTCTACCGGGGGATTTCTAAATTTTCTCTCACCAGAAAAATATCGGCTGTAAATAAACGCTATTACAAGACGCAGCTGCTTAATGAGAAAGGAGCGAAGGAGGGGGGTTATATGATCGAAGTACATTATGAAACTCAACGGCACAAGAACTGCGGGTTCAATCCCTCTGACCAGAACATTTGCCTCGCTAAGCCACCCCAATTACCGGATCTGGTTTGTGGGCCAGTTTGTCTCAGCAATTGGGGCCTGGATGCAGTCTACAGCACAGGGGTACCTGGTCTATGAGCTGACCCGTTCTCCAGCTTTTCTGGGCTACGTCGGATTCGCTGCCGGCCTGCCATCCTGGCTTTTCACCTTATTCGGTGGAGTGGTTGCCGATCGAGTGCCGCGGCGGCTGATGCTCGTTTTCACGCAGTCGATGATGATGGTCCTGGCCCTGGTCCTGGCCGCGCTGGTATTTTCCGGAAAGGTGATGGCATGGCATATCCTGGTCATGGCCTTTCTCCTGGGTATTGCAAACGCCTTTGATGCGCCAGCCAGGCAGGCGTTTGTCGTTGAACTGGTGCCCGAAGAGAATCGTTCCAACGCCATCGCACTAAACTCCACGATGTTTAATTCGGCGACAATCATCGGCCCGGCCGTGGCCGGGATTGTTTATGCCCAGTTTGGCCCTGCTTTTTGTTTCGCAATTAATGGTTTATCTTTTGTTGCGGTGCTTTTCGCTCTGATGCTCATGCGCCTTCCGCGGTTCGAAAGAAAGCCTGCCACCGAGCCGGTGGTTGCCCAGCTGGTGGAAGGGGTGCGATTTGCGTTCTCTCACAGCATCATCCGTGTGTTGATCCTGAACATGACCATGGTGAGTGTCTTTGGGATGAGTGTGATGACCCTGCTTCCGGCCTGGTCGGTCGATGTGCTGGGTGGTGATGTGGGCACCAATAGTGTGCTGCTGTCTTCACGCGGCGCCGGCGCCCTGATCGGAGCGATTACAATTGCATACTTAAGCGGGCAGGGTTTACAGGGTAAGGTCTGGACGACCGGCAGCCTGCTCATGCCGGTGTCGCTGCTGCTCTTTTCTTTCTCACGCTCGATACCGCTTGCGATGGCCTTCATGGTGGTTCTGGGGCTATCTTTCATGACCCAGGCCAACACATCGAACTCGCTGATCCAGTCACTGGTCCCGGATAATCTGCGAGGACGTGTGATGAGCATTTATACCCTGACGATTTTTGGTGGCAACCCACTGGGCGCCCTTTGGGTCGGTTTGATGGCAGCCGCAATTGGCGAACCACGCACCCTGCTCATCAACGCCGCAGCGCTGATGAGCTTTGCGCTGCTGGTTTTCCTGCGGATCCCGAGGATGAGAGCCTTGAAATGAAACGTCTGCTCCCCCTGCTGCTTGTCCGTCATGCCGAAGCCCCGCATCATGTCCATGAAGCTGCAGGGGGCCAGGCGGAGACGGGATTGACCGATATGGGCCTGAAGCAGGCAGAACTGCTTGCCGTACGATTGAAGCGCGAACTGCCCGGCGTAGCTCTTTTTCTGGCTAGCAGCGAACAAAAGAAAGCGCGGCAGACGGCTGACATCCTGGGTCAGGAGCTCGGCGTGGCGCCGCGCTTTTTTGCAGAGCTGGAAGACCTGAATATCAGCGACCCTGCCGGAAAGTCGAAGGGGATGGCACACCTGCCTGTCACCCCAACAGATGAGCCTTCCGCAGACTGGCAGCCCTATCCAGGCGCTGAAAGCTGGCACCAGTTTTACCAACGAGTCTCCTGTTTTATGGAGTCTCTGCTGGCGAGAGAGGATATACCGGGCATTGCGAAAGCACAGGAACTGGGAGACGCCGCCTTGATCCTGGTAACCCATGCTGCGGTAATCCAGGTGGTGGTTAACTGGTGGCTGGGCCTGGACGTGGAGGGGATGATCCGCATGGAAATCACGCCCGCCAGTCTTACGGTTCTGCGTATTAACCGCCGGGGAGAGCGGATGATCGAGCGTCTGAACGATACAGCCCACCTCTATGCGGCGGGCATTATCGACCACATTCGTCTTTAATAAAAAATAGGGCCACTTCGGCCCTTTTGATTGATATATACATCAGGCATTCACCCGGGCAACCGCCGTCAGGGCAAGGATGACGATGCCCAGGATGAAGTTAATGCGGATAAGCAGGACTTCCTGACGCTCCAGAGCTGATGAATCGACCACATCTCTTCCGGCAGCCCGCAGCAGTGCCGCGCGCTGCAGGGCGGGCAGCACCCACCAGGTAAGATAGGCGGAGACCGCCACCATTCCAAATATAAACAGGTGCTTGATCAGGATGGCTGATGCCCAGGGATTGGAGACGGCCAGAAAGCCCTCGTAGCGCGGACTTGCGCTCATCTGCAGCATCCCTGTGGCGACTAAAAGCGCCAGGCAGAGCCAGGCGATGGGGTTGAATCGCTTCTGAATGGCTCCCAGAAGTGCAGCATAACCGGATGGGTCCACGCTTTTACGGGCGGCTGGCAGCACCAGGAATGTCAGCGCTGCCAGCCCGCCGATCCAGATAACGGTGGCCAGCATGTGGATCCAGTATGCGATCGTCAGCACCCAGGGAGGCGTCATAGCTGTACCGCGTTAAGCGGGTGGGTTCAATATCCTTCAGCCGCCCGGCTCAGCAGTTGGTTCTGGTGAACTCTGCGGATCCCCTTCACCCTGTTCCGGGGGGTCCGTAGGAGCTTCTGTCGGAACCGGAGTTTCCCCGGCCGGCGGCGCAGGCTCGGTGGTAGGAGCTTCCGTGGGTTCGGTTTCGGGAGGAGGTGTTACCTCCACGGGTTCACCCGGCGCGTTATCTCTTTCGTCCCGATCGTCATCGTCATCATCGCCGCGCCGGCATTTTTCCTCAGCCTCCTCATACCAGTCGGCCTGCTCTTCGGTGAAGTTGCCCATTCCGGCCGCGATCTCAAACTGTGCCACGGCCTCGCACCATTCCTCCTGTTTGGCCAGGCTGATTCCGTAGCCGATCAAAGCCAGCCGGTAGCGCTCGGTAGACGTCAACCCCGAACCGTCTCGCAGGCCGGGTACCTGCGGGGCAATCTCGGAAAAATACTGTACGGCCTGGGCCCAGTCGACTTCCCAGAAGCTGGCGCCGGTGATGTACATTTGCGCCCAGTTCATCACGCCCTGAGCTTCAACATCCAGAGGGCCAAAGCGTGCGGCAAGCGTCAGGTCGTAAATGCCCCCCTCGAGATCCGCCTGCTGCATGATTTTCTCCTGCCCGCGGTTGCGCAGGGCAAGCCAGAGCATGCCATCCGCTTCAACAGCATGGAAATCCGGACTGATCTTGCGAAGCTGGAGTAAAGTGTCGATCACCGCTGTCCAGTCTCGATTTTCCAGGGCCTGCTGGGCGGACTCAAAAAGCTCTTCCTGGTTGCGCGTGTCAGGTGTTGGGGTCACGGTGGGGGTAGGGGCCAGAGTCGGGGTGGCTGTCGTGTTCAGCATTGCCAGCACCTTTGCCAGGTTCTCCTGAGCGCCTGGAAATTCAGGGTCAATGCGAATGACGTACTCGAAGCGCTGGCGGGCCCGGTTGTACTCCCCGGCGGCAAGCTCCTGTTCACCCAGAGCAAACTGGAGCTGGATTTGTTCAGCATCCTGAGTAGCTTTGGCGCTCTCGCGCAGATGGATTCCGGAACGATAACCACCGAAAGCGCTGGCGGCAGCGATCAAGAGGAGGGCCCCCAATCCCAGAAGAGCAAGGGTTACCCAGCGCGGTTTCCCTGCTTTTGCAGGAGAGGGTTGAGAAGTAACCCCTGAATCATCGGGTGAGGCTGTCTTTTTTGGTGTGGATAGAGTATCATCAATGCTGGGATTTTCCATGGGCCGTATTATACCGCGCCTGAGAGCTGTTTGATTCTTTCTCGCGTTCAACTTATATCCGGGGAACAGCAGGGCCGTACAGTATAATTTTTACATGGCCACTTTCCGTTTCTATCATCCGATTGAAGTACGGTATGAGGACCTCGATCCGCAGGGGCACGTCAATAATGCACGATACCTGACGTATATGGAACAGGCCAGAGTGGCTTATTTCAGGCATATAGGTCTCTGGAAGGGGGAAGGTCTGCTGGATGTGCTGGTCTTACTGGCAGAAGCTCAAATCACATACCGCGCGCCGATCCTGTTTGGCAATGCCATCCGTGTGGGAGTGCGGGTTGCCCGACTGGGGAATAAAAGCCTGACCATGGAATACTGTATTGATGGAGATGGGGGTATAACATATGCGACCGGATCAACCGTTATCGTCACCGGGCACCCCGCTACTGGTCAGACGATCCCTGTACCGGACCACTGGCGGCAGGCGTTCATCGAGTTCGAAGGCCAGATTGCTGTGTAGAACCCGGGGTAGTACTCATTATCAACCTGCTCTTTCCGAACATCAAAGGCAAAATCTATGACTTCACTCCCACCCATTGAGATCGATGAGCTGCTTTCTTTTCTGGTCGATCTACTAAAAATACCCAGCCCCACAGGATTTGCAGAGCAGGCGGTGGCGTTTACAGAGGATGCCCTGCGGTCGATCCCGGGTTTGCAGTGCACGCGCACACGAAAAGGAGCCCTGGTGGTCGAATGGCCGGGCGAGCAGGATGACAGCCCGCGGGCGATCACCGCCCATGTGGATACCCTCGGGGCCATGGTGAAGGAAATTAAATCCAACGGCCGTTTGAAGCTGACCAAAATCGGCTCTTACGCCTGGAACACTGTGGAGGGTGAAAGCTGTACGGTGTTCACCCGCCGGGGGGATGCGCTGCGGGGATCGCTGCTGCTGACCAAGGCCTCGGGGCATGTCTACGGGAGTAAAGTCAACGATCTGAAACGCGACGATGACCACATGGAGGTCCGGCTGGATGTGCGTACGCAGAACGCAGAACAGACGCGCGCTGCCGGCGTCGAGGTAGGCGATTTCGTCGCGTTTGACCCCCGGGTGGAAGTTGTCAACGGCTTTGTGCGTTCTCGCCACCTGGATGACAAAGCTGGCGTGGCCTGCCTTGTGGCTGCCGTGAAAGCGCTGACGGCGGCCGGCCTGCGGCCAGCTCAGAAGACCTACCTGCATTTCAGCAATTACGAGGAGGTAGGCCATGGTGCTGCTTCGGGCATCCCGGCAGACGTGCGCGAGCTTGTGGCTGTGGATATGGCCGCGGTGGGGAAAGGACAGGCTTCAGATGAGTTCCACGCCACCCTGTGTGTCAAAGACTCAGGCGGCCCTTACCATCACGATTTGAGCCGCAGGCTGCTGGACCTGGCTGATACCTATAACATTGCATATAAAGTCGATATCTACCCCTATTATGGTTCCGACGCAGAGGCGTACTGGCGGGCCGGGGGCGATGTTGCAATCGCGCTCATTGGCCCCGGCGTCGATGCATCTCATAATTATGAACGCACCCACACCGATGCCCTGCGGGCGACTACGGAATGGGTGATGGCTTACCTTTTATCCTGATTATGATGTACCTGGATGCAACGCTCCCTCCTGCAGCGCTAACCAGCGTCCCTGCCATTGCGAAGGCGGCTGAAGAGATCGGATTCAGCGCACTGTGGACGACAGAGACGCAGCATGATCCTTTCCTGCCCGGCCCGCTAATCGCAGAGCATACGACCCGGCTGCAGTTTGGTACTGCAGTGGCAATCGCTTTCGCCCGCAGCCCGGCAACCCTGGCTTATACGGCCTGGGATCTGGCGCAGGCCTCCAATGGACGGTTCATCCTGGGGATCGGCACCCAGGTGAAGGCGCACGTGGAGCGGCGCTTTGGAATGCCCTGGCCGGATTCTGTGACCAAAAAACTGCGCGAGCAGATCCAGGCCGTGCGGGCCTTCTGGCACACCTGGCAGACCGGAGAGCCGCTGAATTTTCGCGGCGAATATTACAAACTGACCCTGATGTCACCCTTCTTCAACCCGGGGCCGGTATCCAACCCGAAAATCCCCATCTATATAGCCGGGGTGAACACGGGGCTGGCGCGCCTGGCCGGCGAAGCAGCGGATGGCTTTCATGTCCATCCTTTTCATACACCGCGCTATCTGGAAGAGATCCTGCTGCCCGCCATCCACACCGGGGCAGACCAGGCTGGTCGGGCGCATGATGAGTTCAGCGTGTCGACAACGGCCTTTGTGGTGACAGGGCCAGAGGAAGCTGAGTTCGTCAGACAGCAGATTGCCTTTTACGCTTCGACCCCTTCCTACCGTCCGGTGATGGCTTTGCACGGCTGGGAGAAAGCAGCGGAAGAACTTTCCCACCTGGCGGCTCGCGGCCGCTGGAGCGAAATGCCTGCGCTGATCGATGACCGGATGCTCGAGGCCTTCGCGGTTGTCGCCGCACCGCAGGAGCTTCCCGCAGCCCTTTACGCGCGCTATCACGGACTGGCCAACCGGCTTTCTCTCTATATTCCCTTTATTCCCGGCGAACGGGATGCGTTCTGGAGCGCTCTGCTGGCGCATTTCCGCCAGGTTCAGGAACCTGGACAGCAGCCGGCAGCTGGATATTAACCATCCCTTCCTGTGCAGCCGGATGGCTGTGTCAGAAGGGAGGAGCACGATGTTTGAAGAAAACCCGCAATTTGTCGCCGCGCGCCAGCGCATGGTGGATGAGCAGCTGATCGAGCGCGGCATCCGTGACAGCCGCGTTCTGGATGCCATGCGCAGGATTCCACGGCATGCCTTCATTCCACCGGAATATCACGATCTGGCCTATGCCGATGGACCCCTGCCGATCGGTAATGAGCAGACCATATCCCAACCATACATCGTTGCTCTGATGACACAGCTTCTCAAGCTGACCGGAGATGAGGTGGTGCTGGAGATCGGCACAGGTTCCGGATATCAGGCCGCGGTGCTGGCACAGCTTGCCCGCCATGTTCATACCATCGAACGTTTTCCCGAGCTGGCCGAGAATGCAAAAAAGGTCCTGGAAATGCTGGGAATAAAAAACGTAACCATCCACGTGGGTGATGGCTCTCGCGGCCTGCCGCAGTTTGCTCCTTTCGGAGCAATCCTTGTCACGGCTGCCGCGCCGCGTGCACCCGTGGCACTGCTGCGGCAGCTGGATGCTGGCGGCAGGATGGTGATCCCGGTCGGTCCGCGCGGGGGGCAGGTGCTGGAGCGATGGGTGCATACTCCAGAAGGATGGAAGCAGGAAAGCCTGACCCCGGTGGCCTTTGTACCATTATTAGGTGAGTACGGGTGGAAAGAAGAATAAAACGAGCTGGCTCAATCAAACAGGCCAGCTCGTTTGCCAGTACCGGTTTATTCCCGGCTGACGGTGACAAAGACCATCGGCCGGCGTTTCGTTTTCCCATACAGGAACGATTTCACCGTCTGCTGCAGGTCGTTCTGCAGGCTGCCGTTGTGATCGCTTTTCAAGGCTTCGCTGACCACATGGCGCGTCTCTTCAACCAGGTCATCGACGTTGTTGTTATAGATGAATCCCCGGGTAATGATCTCGGGATCACAGACCAGGCTGGAGGAATCCCGGTTTAAGGTCAGGTTGACCAGCACAAAACCATCGCGGGCGATGGCTTCTCGCTCGCGCAGTACGCTGATGCCGATATCACCCACGCTGGCTCCATCGACAAAGACCCAACCGCCGGGGAGACGTTCGCCCAGGCGCATTTCACCGTTCTCAAACTCGATCACCTGCCCGTTCTCGACGACGGCAATATTCTCAGCAGGGATCCCCACCTGGCGGGCAATGTTAGCGTGCTGGTGCAGGTGACGCAGTTCACCGTGAATGGGCACGAAATACTTCGGCTGCACCAGGTGCAGCAGGAGCTTCATCTCCTCCTGACTGGCGTGCCCCGAGACATGCACCGGCGCAATAGCTTCGTAGATCACGTTCGCCCCGCGGCGGAACAGGCGGTTGATTGTGCGGTATACACTTTCCTCATTGCCCGGAATGGGGTGAGAGGAGAGCACGACCGTATCGCCGGGGATGATATCGAACTGGCGGTTCGTGCCGGTGGACAGCCGGCCCATAATCGAGGTGGGCTCTCCCTGGGTGCCGGTAGACATGATCACAATTTCTTTCGGATCCAGGCGCAAAGCCTGGTCTATAGGGAGGATCAGCTCATCCGGCAGATCCAGGTACCCCAGCTTGCGGGCCATCCTGGCGTTTTCCACCATACTGGTGCCGACGAAAGCCAGCTTACGCCCGTGGCGCAGCGCCGCGTTGCCCACCTGCTGCATGCGCGAGACCAGAGAAGCAAAGCTGGCGATGATAATCCGCCCCGGTGCGCTGCGGAACACCTCGTCGAAAGCCGAGTCAATCACCCGCTCGGAGGGGGTCCAGCCCGGTTTATCAGAATTGGTCGAATCGGCGAACAGCGCCAGCACGCCGCGTCCCGCCAGTTCGGCCAGCTTGGCATAATCGGTGGGCCAGTTGTCGACCGGTGTATGGTCGAACTTGTAATCACCCGAATGGACGATCAGACCGGCTGGAGTGGTAATGCCCAGTCCAACTGAGTCGGGTATCGAGTGACAGACGTGGAAGAACTCAACTTTGAAGGGGCCGATATGCACAAGATCGCCGGCCTTCACAGTGTTCAACTGCACCTGGTCCAGCATCCCGGCCTTCGATAGCTTGACCTCCAGCAGTCCGCAGGTCAGGCGCGTGGAGTAGACCGGTGCATTGATCTGTTCGAGGACATGCGTAATCGCCCCGGTATGGTCCTCATGCCCATGGGTGATCACGATGCCCCGGACGTTTTCTTTCTTTTCTACAACGTACTGAAAGTCGGGGATGATGTAATCCACCCCCAACATGTCACTTTCGGGGAACATGATGCCGGTGTCAACCAGCATGATATCGTTCCCGTACTCGTAGGCCATCATGTTCTTACCAACTTCCCCCAGGCCTCCGAGGGGAATTACTCTCAGCTTTTTGCCGCTCATACAGACTTACCAGATAATGGTTATCCTTTCTGCCCGGGCGGACAAGGTGTTCGTCCGGAATAAGATCGATCGTTGTGAAAAAAAAATAAAAGTCCAGAAAAGAAAAAGTCCCGCGTCGGAAATTGCCGGCCGGGACTTGAGATGTCTACCAAACTGTTGCCTGCTGTACAATCCTGCAGTTGTATCGCACCGGATGACCCTGCCATCCGAAGTCTTGATAGATGAAACGCATGGGTCCGTTGGACCGGCGGGTCTGCATTCTCCTTGCTCAGATCAATCCGGCCCATTTTAACATACTTCGGGTGCCGTGTCAAAGTAACCTTAAAAAGTACGTATTACTGAGTCTATATACGCGCTCACCGCGATACCGGTATTAAAAAATAACAGTGTGAGATCCGGATCGATCTCACACTGTTTTATTCACAGAACCGTGAATGTGGGGCGAGCGCCCTGCGGTTATGCAGGGGCTGCGGACCTCAGCTCACCGGTTTAGTAATCAGGCATGGGCGGGGCAGCCGGTTTCTCCTTCTCGGGCAGATCCGTGATCAGCGCCTCAGTGGTCAGGATCATGGCTGCGATGGAGGCTGCGTTCTCGAGCGCGCCGCGGGTCACCTTGGCGGGATCGATCACGCCGTCCTTGACCATGTCAACGTACTTCTCGGTGATGACGTTGTAGCCAATATTGAGGTTGTTCTGTTCCTTCTGAGCGCGGCGGACACCCTCGAGAATGACCGAGCCGTCTTTACCGGCATTGGCTGCGATCTTGCGCATCGGGACTTCCAGGGCCTTGCGAACGATGTTGACGCCGATCTGGGCATCCTCATCATCCATCTTCAGGTCGTCCAGCGCGCTGATGGCGTTGATCAGGGCGACACCACCACCGGGGACGATGCCCTCTTCAACGGCAGCGCGAGTAGCCGACAGAGCGTCCTCAACGCGATGCTTCTTTTCCTTCAGTTCGGTCTCAGTTGCAGCGCCCACGCGGATGATCGCAACACCGCCCGAAAGCTTCGCCAGGCGCTCCTGCAGTTTCTCGCGATCGTAATCGCTGGTGCTCTTCTCGATCTCGACGCGGATCTGTTCGATGCGGCCCTTGATCGCTGCGGGATCACCCTTGCCACCGACGATGGTGGTGTCGTCCTTAGTGACCACAACCTTCTCAGCCTGGCCGAGATCCTGGATGGTGGCGCTGTCCAGCTTGCGGCCGGTCTCTTCGGAGATCACGGTGGCGCCGGTCAGGATGGCGATATCCTGGAGCATGGCCTTGCGGCGATCGCCGAAGCCCGGGGCCTTCACCGCGACAACATTGAGCATGCCGCGCAGTTTGTTCAGCACCAGAGTGGCCAGCGCTTCGCCGTCGAGATCTTCAGCGATGATGACCAGGTCGCGGCGGCCGGCCTGGACCAGTTTTTCCAGAATGGGGACGATATCTGCAGCTGCGGAGATTTTCTTGTCGTGGACCAGGATGTAAGCATCGGAGATCGAGGCTTCCATGTGCTCGGAATCGGTCACGAAGTAAGCCGAGATGTAGCCGCGATCGAACTGCATACCTTCCACGTATTCGGTCTCGAACTCGAGGCCTTTGGATTCCTCAACGGTGATAACGCCGTCTTTACCAACTTTGTCCATGACCTCGGCGATCAACTCACCGATCTGGCGATCCTGAGCGGAAATCGAAGCAACATTTGCGATTTCTTCTTTGGTGGTGACTTCAATCGCCTGCTCGTCAATTTTCTTGGCAACAGCCTTGGTAGCCGCCTCGATCCCACGCTTGAGCAGCATCGGGTTGGCGCCAGCGGCCAGGTTGCGCATACCTTCGCTCACAATGGCGTGAGCCAGGACGGTGGAGGTGGTGGTGCCATCACCGGCAATGTCATTGGTTTTGGTGGCGGCTTCTTTCAGAAGCTGGGCGCCCATGTTTTCAAAGGGGTTCTCCAGCTCGATCTCTTTGGCAACCGTCACACCATCGTGAGTGATCGTGGGGGAGCCAAATTTCTTGTCCAGAGCAACGTTGCGCCCCTTCGGACCGAGGGTGGTCGCCACTGCCGTAGCAAGGATTTCCATACCGCGGGAAAGATCGCGGCGAGCTTCTTCAGAGAATACCAACTGTTTGGCCATAGTTTAAAACTCCTTTTGCGGAAATTTTGTGGGGTAGCTGTCAGGACTGGACGATTGCTAACAGGTCGCTTTCACGCAGGATGAGCAGTTTCTTGCCATCCAGCTTGACTTCAGTACCGGCATATTTAGCAAACAGCACGGTGTCGCCTTCGTTCACATCAAGCGGAACCCGTTCACCCTTATCGTTGCGCTCACCGGGACCAACGGAAAGAACTTTCCCCTTCTGCGGTTTTTCTTTCGCGGTTTCAGGGAGCACGATTCCCCCGGCGGTAACCTCTTCCTGTTCGAGAGGTTCGACGACCACGCGATTTCCTAGGGGCTTAAGTGAAATTGACATATGGACCTCCTGATGTGGATATAAAAGATTGTCGTCTATGACGTGTATATGCCCTTACAGCATTTCAAGTTAGCACTCGATGCTTTAGAGTGCTAACTTGCGCCTAAATCATAACGACTTTTTTTGAGGGAGTCAAGAGGTTGAGATCGATTTTTGCAAACTTCTTACATATCGGGAGCGCTGGATTCTGCTTCAGCCGTTGGCGTAGCCGTTCCGCTTGCTCGCCCCCCACTGGCCAGGCGCCTGCAGATGCCCTCACTGTCTTCGATGATGCTCATCATGATGGAATCGTCCGAATATTTCTGCCGGACCCTGTCCAGAATCTCCAGCGCGTTGGGTGTTCCATCCGGCCCTTCAACACAGTAATTCTGGTTGGGCCGGCTGAGGAAGGCCAGCACGTTTCCGTAGTCGATATAGTAATATCCGACCGTTTTGTTGCTCAGCTCCAGAGGGGCGACAGGTACACCATCCAGGTTCATGCCCACTGCTTCAAGCGCAGCCTCGTTTTCTTCGGCCGTACAGCCGATGATGGCGCAGCGCAGCAGTGGGACGGCTCCTTCGTAGTTGCGCGCCCTGATGAAAATGCTGCCCAGCTGGGCATAGGTGGCTGCGGTGCTCTGGTCCAGGCTGAGGGCTTTCTGGGCGTTGACTGCGGCAGCAAAGAACTGGCCCTCCTGAGTGTAGGTGCGTGCGATTTCGATGTAGGGAACCGGGTTCTGCACACCGAGCTGCTCGTTGATCTTCGCTGCACGGTCAAAATACTCCAGAGCCAGCTCCGGGTTTTGAATACCTTCGCGGTAGTTCCTCCCGATACGGATGTACAGGAAGGTCAAATTTGGATTAATAGCTGCCGCGGCGCGATACTGTTCGATGGCGCTGTTGTACGCTCCGATAGTCTCAAAGACGTATCCCAGTACGCGGTGCGTATCCATCGAGTTTGGATCACGCTCCACTGCCTGACGGGCATACTGTTCGGCCTGGACCCATTTCTGCTGGTCGGCCAGGATTTCGGCGTAATAAGCCAGCGCCAGCGCGTTGTTCGGGTCCAGTTGATATGCGCGCAGCGCTTCGTTGTTCGCTTCGCCCAGCAGCAGCTCGTTCTCCTCGGGGGAGACCAGGGGGTTGAAAGCGTACCAGTCGAGCACAAATGCACGGATCGCATGCACCATGCTGTCGTCCGGCGCCAGTTCCACCGCGCGGGTCGCTGCTTCCAGGGCTTCTTTCAAGCGTTCCAGGCGCAGGGTATCGTTTGACAGCATCTGTGATGAATAGGCGCGAATCCTTGCCAGCTCAGCCCAGGCCTGCGCGTTTTCCGGTTCAATTTCCAGCGCTTTCTGGTAAGCTTCCAGCGCGTCATTGACTTCCGGAATGGGGGTCGGCGGAACCGGGGTTGCGTCGGGATCTTCGGGTGTAGGGGAGGGGAGCACCTCTCCGGGGGGCAAAGGGGTGCGGACGAAGTTGTTGCTGGGGTCGTCCAGCCGGCCGGCTGCAAAATACGCCTGCGCTTCCAGAATATACGACTCAGCAAGGCGGGTCGGTGTCGGTGTGGGGTGGAAAGCCGGTTTAATCTGGCCGCGCTCGTAGCTGAGCAGCACCCAGATTCCAGTCAGGATCAGGCTGAGCAGCAGCATGACCCGGTAATAGTTCGAACGCTTCCTAACGGGGCGGAAGTGCGGCAGTTTGCCGTTAATGATCCTCTGGCCCATAGGGTTAAGGTTCGGGAGTCCCCCCGGTCTCCGCCTCGGTTTCTACCGCTTCGGTTTCGACCGCGGTCTCTTCAGGCGGGTTTTCGAGATTTTCTTGGCAGATCTCTAGCCCTGCGTTTGCATTGTCGACGGCAAGCTGGTCGTTTGGAGCCTCGCTTAACAGGCGCTGGAAGACGGGAACAGCTTCTCTACAGCGATTGGCCTTCGCCAGAGCAAAGCCGTAGAACCAATGATACTCCAGCGTGCGCTGGTCGAACGGATCGAGCTGAATCGGCTCAACCTCAGCCGAGATTTTGCCGCCATCGGCCGTCGACATCTCCCAGGTGCCGCCGTTGACGGCCACACCCAGCTCATAGATGGCTTTCGAAAACTGCTCGAGCCGGTAGTAGACGATCCCCAGGTAGCCGTGGACGCGCGCATTCTCCGGCTCGATCTGCACAGCGGCTTCGGCATGCTGTGCAGCCTGCTGGTAGCGTCCATCACTGAAATAGGCGCGTGAGATCTCGATTAAAGCCGTAGTATCCTGAGGATTGTAAGCGATGGCGTTCAGGAACGATTCTTCGGCTTTGTCGAAGTCAGGGATGGGGAGCGATTTATAGGCCAGGCCCAGGTAGAGGTGCACATCGGCGATGGTTTTATTAATCGCCAGGGCTTTGTTCAGCTCATCGATGGCAGCCTGCATATTCTCCTGCCCGGTGTTCCATAAAACAATGCCGCGTACACGATGGGTCTCGAACAGGTCGGGTGCAAGCTGGACGGCGATGCGCGATTCATTTACCGCCTTCTCAAGCATTGTGTAATCGGAAGAAGCCTGGTTTACGTAGACCTCTGCCAGATAGGCGTGGGCAAGGGCATTATTCGGGTCCAGGGCCAGGGCCTGCTTCAACTCCAGCTCAGCTTCAGCATATTTGCGTTGAAAGCCAAGCGCCCAACCCTGCACCGCATGTGCCAGCGCGTTGTTGGGGTTTTCCAGCAGAGCGTTCTGCGTGTTCCGGATCGCTTCTTCGTAATGGCCTTTCCAGACCTGCAGGCGTGCCAGTTCGATATAGATCGAAGGGTTCGTGGGATCGGCTTTAATCGCATCCTGGTAAGCGCTGATAGCCAGATCGATTTTCCCTTCCCGCGAATACTGCTGGGCCTGGTTAATAAAGGTCTCTGGACTGATTGTTGGAGTGGCTGTGGGGATAAAAAGTGGGGGGGTGGCTGGAACTACCACCTGGTTTACATATAAAGCGGCACCGATCAAAATCACCAAAAGGGCGATGCGCCATCCACTGGTGCGCCGCCTGCGTTTTTTCATGCTCCAGTTGCTACCGCGAAGATACATGATATCATCATACCATTCGCGGGGAAAGAGCGTCAAGGTGACGTAATTTTCCTTGCCAAACCCCATCCTAACGGCTAGAATGAAAAAGTTATGCCGCCATACCTGCGTTTTGATGTGTTTACGCTGCTCCCCGATGTTTTCGAGCCCTATCTGCAGGCCAGCATCCTGCAGCGCGCCCGCCAGCGAGGCCTGGTAGAAATTTCCATCCACAACATTCGCGATTGGGCGACCGATAAACATCATGTAACAGATGACGAACCTTATGGGGGCGGCGGGGGGATGGTGATGAAGCCTGAGCCAATTTTTGCCGCGGTAGAAAGCGTCCTGGGGTCACCTCCATCCTGCCCGGTCATCCTGCTCACCCCCCAGGGGCGTGTCTTAACGCAGGCAGTGGTGACTGAGCTGGCTGCTCCGGCACTCAGGCGTGATGCCGGGGACCCTCCGCACCATCTGGCGCTGCTGTGTGGGCGCTACGAAGGTGTGGATGAACGTGTGCGCCAGCACCTGGTGAGCGACGAGATATCCGTTGGCGATTACGTGCTTACCGGTGGAGAACTTCCTGCCCTGGTGCTGATCGATGCTGTCACCCGCCTGATCCCTGGTGTACTGGGCGATCCCGATGGACCATGGGATGACTCGCACGCTTCAGGGCTGCTGGAATATCCTCACTACACACGTCCTCCGGAATTTCGCGGCTGGCGGGTGCCGGATGTCCTCGTCTCCGGTGATCACGCCCGGGTGGCTCGCTGGCGGCGAGAACAGGCGCTGCTGCGCACCTGGCAGCGGCGGCCGGATCTGCTGGAAAAAGCCAACCTCTCAGACAGCGATCGAAAATTCCTGGAACAGTTAAATACCGGGGAACAGGACAGCTAACCTGTCCCTGACAGTCAATGCACTGCCGGTCCAGACGATTATCCATCAGGAGTAAATCATGAAAAGTCGCTTCCCCTATGCACGCACCTTTCTTCTCGGGTTCGGCTTTTTTGGCATTAGCCTGATCTGGCCGATTTTTAACAACTACGTGCCCATCTTTTTACAGGAGGGGTTTGGCCTTTCAGCAACGCTGACCGCCTTTGTGATGACCTGGGATAACTATTTGAACATGTT
>Ga0134094_1000168_pt1 | contig 91054 bp, 93 predicted proteins | sample 5_1taG_FD_94458 | JGI IMG/M metagenome (GOLD analysis project Ga0134094, IMG submission 94458) | Switchgrass degrading microbial communities from high solid loading bioreactors in New Hampshire, USA - 5_19_20_110_A1 metaG | ecosystem: Engineered > Bioreactor > Semi-continuous > Anaerobic >... | reverse complement strand
GACGGAACGCCCTACCGTTACGAGAAGATTAGACTGTCTGAAGTGGAATTCCTATGTGGTTGTCAAAGGTCAATGACTTTGATTAACATGGTATGTCTGCATCACCATTGTACAAGGAGGTTTCACACATGACTGAACAAAAACAACAGGTTCTGACTAAAAAAGAATACCAAAAAATGGCTCAAGATCGAGAACCGAAACGGCCAGTACTCCGTAACTGCATCCGAGCATTTCTAGTGGGGGGAACCATCTGTCTGCTCGGACAGGGTATCACCGATATCTATATTTATTACTTCGGATTTACCGAAAAAAGTGCGGGTAATCCTACTGTGGCCACTCTTATTTTTATATCTGTGTTATTAACCTCGCTAGGTATCTATGATCATATTGCCCAGTGGGCAGGAGCAGGAACTGCTATTCCTGTTACAGGTTTTGCCAACTCGATGGCTTCTGCCGCGTTAGAACACCGCACTGAAGGTTATGTCCTCGGAGTTGGTACCAATATGTTCAAGGTAGCTGGGCCTGTAATCGTTTTCGGCGTTTTCTCTGCTTTTATAATTGCCCTCATTCGTACACTCTTTACCATGATCGGAGGTGGTGCATGATCCATGAAACAAGGAAAGCAAAGTTGGGTGTTCACCAATCGCCCTGTGATCATCGCATCAGCCACTGTAGGTGGGCCTCGTGAAGCCAATGGGCCGCTGGCAGATGATATTGATCTGCTCCATGACGACCTGCTGTTCGGCGAACAGAGTTTTGAAAAAGCTGAAAGGAAACTGCTCGAAGAAGCTTGTGAATTGGCAATGCAAAAAGCTAACTTGAGCAAGGAAAACATTGATTTTTTCCTTGCAGGCGATTTATCTAACCAAATCGTGTCCAGCACATTTACCGGCCGAGATTTTTCCTTCCCATATCTCGGTCTATTCGGCGCTTGTTCAACATCAATGGAAAGCTTAGCACTCGCTGCCCTAATCGTTGATTCACACAATGGCAATAACGTCTTGTGCGGTACTGCTAGCCACTATGCAGCTATTGAAAAGCAATACCGCTATCCAACGGAATATGGCTCACAAAAACCAGACACTGCCCAATGGACAGTCACTGGAGCTGGAGCTGCCATCGTGGCACAGACTGGCAACGGACCTCAAATTACTGCAGCAACCATAGGCAAAGTAGTAGATATGGGGTTAAGCGACCCTTTTAATATGGGCGCAGCTATGGCCCCCGCAGCAGTGGACACTCTTAGTGCTCACTTCCAGGATTTAAATATCACACCCGATTACTATGATCTTATTGTCACTGGTGATCTAGGCAAGGTAGGTCATCAGTTGACATGGGACCTGTTTCCCAAGTTTAACATCACCATGCCTAAGAACAAATACAACGATTGTGGCTTAATGATTTATCACGAGCAGCAACCAATGCTCTTTGCTGGAGCAAGTGGTGCCGCATGCTCCGCTGTAGTTACCTACGGGCATATTCTCAATCGTATGCGCCAAGGTGAGCTGCACAAAGTGTTAATTGTAGCTACCGGGGCATTATTATCTCCCTTGTCCTATCAACAAAAAGAATCCATTCCCTGTATTGCCCATGCTGTGGCCATAGAATACTACCAATAGGAGTGTGACAATTCGATGGAAATCTACTTTTGGGCCTTTGTTGTCGGTGGGCTGATTTGTGTGGTAGGCCAACTTCTGCTGGATGTCGCCAAACTGACGCCAGCTCATACGGTCACAATTTTAGTGATAACAGGAGCGATTATTTCCGGGTTAGAGTTATATCAGCCGTTAATCGACTTTGCTGGAGCAGGAGCATCGGTTCCCATAACCAGTTTCGGCAACGCACTTGTCCAAGGTGCCTTAAGTGAGGCTAAACGTTCTGGTTTAGTTGGAATTGTCACTGGTATTTTTGAGGTAACCAGCGCTGGTATTTCCTCAGCCATTATTTTCTCATTCCTAGCCTCACTGATATTTAGACCGAAAGGATGATTATATGAAACACAAATACCTGGTCTTCACCAGCATTATTATCCTTCTCACAATCATACTGGTTGGCTGCAGTCCTAGCGCCCAACGAGCAAAATCACAGCAGCCAAAAGCGAGAACACCTATCGAGTCTGATCACGCCCTTGCGCATTCGGTGACTCAAAGTGTAGAACGCCACAAAGCGGTAGATCAAGCTGTAACTGTTATCTTAGATAAAGACATCTCTGTGGCGATTAAAGTATCTGGCTTTGACCGCTTACGTCTAAAACAGATCCGCGAAGAAGTGAACGATCTTATCCGCCAAATGGTGGGTGAAGACTATAGTATTCACATTACTACCGATAAACGAATTTTTCGTGATCTCAAGGAAGTAGCACAGCAGCTGAAAGACAGTAATGGCATAGCAAGTCCACAGATTCAAAATCAAGTGGACCAACTAAATCAAGACATGCATGGCTGAATCTGTACATAAACTTTCCGCGTTCTCGGTCCATCAAACTCAGCCAGGAATATACCCTGCCAAGTACCTAACTGTAACCTGCCCTGAGCAATTATTAGTGTAGTGCTGCAGCCTACAAGTGCTGCTTGCATATGAGCTGCAGTATTACCTTCACAATGCCGATAGTTGGCATCATGCCAGGGTACAATACGGTCGAACAGATACAATAAATCACATGCCAGCTCAGGATCGGTATTTTCATTCACCATAATTCCCGCCGTGGTATGCGGGCAGTAGACTACACAGATACCCTCTTGAACTTGTGATTGGCTGACTATTTGCTGAATCCGGTCAGTTATGGGAACTAATTGGCGATGTTCTTGTGTCCGAACTGTGAATTGATCCATGCTGATCCCCCATTCTCACATACTATATTCATCATTCTGATAGTTCACTAAGAATCCTGCTATTACCCAGATATTTACGGTTATTAGTCAGCATTTTTGACTATCTTGTCTAGGTAAGGACAACACTATAGATAACTATTGCCATATCTCATTGGAGGTATTTATATGAACTATAGACCTAAAGACAGTTCCCAATTAGAAGAAAAAGCTCAAGCTTTTACCAACCAGAAGCAGCTTCGGCTTGGTGCTGATCCAGATGTTCCAGTGCAACAATTGGCTGGTGATGAATCAGCAGATAATCGTATTGATGTCAATGACGCAGAAAACGGGGCTGCTTTTCGTATGTCTCAGCCAGCTGGCGGGCCATTCATGCATCCCATGCATGATGCAACCGCTGATCCCCAACTTGACCAGAATACAGCAAAACCAAAAGAAAAATCACCACGGAGGTGACAGTGGTGCAACAGCTAACTTGGAAAGTCGGTGGTGCGCAGGGCGAAGGTATTGATAGTACTGGTGAGCTTTTCGGTACCCTGCTTAATCGTTTAGGATATTATACATTTGCCTATCGACACTTCATGTCCCTCATTAAGGGTGGACATACCAACTATAAGATTCGCATCTCAGATCAACCTGTTTTCTATCATGGTGATCACACAGATATTCTAATTGCTTTTGACCAGCGTACCATCGATGAAAACAAGCATGAATTGCATCCTAACTCTTTAGTTATTTATGACAGTAAATTCAACCCAACTGGGATTGAGCAGGTAAACAGTTGTGGCATCCCCATGAGTAAAATAGCTGAAGAGTTAGGAAACAGTATCATTAAAAATATGGTTGCTATTGGTGTAACCGCAGCAATACTGAACATCAATCCAGACCACTTTTACGAACTAGTTGCTGCACACTTTGCTAAGAAAGGCGACAAAGTAATATCCCTGAATCAATCGGCTATCCGTCAGGGCTATGAGTATTATCAACAACATCAACAGAAAAACTTTCAATTGCCTCAACCCAGTGATCATAAGCCTCTCATGTTAATATCTGGTAACGAGGCTACGGGTTTTGGCGCATTGGCAGGAGGTTGTCGCTTTTTAGCTGCCTATCCAATCACACCAGCCACAGAGATTATGTACTGGCTGGTCAATCATTTACCTGACTATGGTGGTAAAGTAGTTCAGGCAGAAGATGAGATTAGTGCCTGTCTGATGGCAATTGGCGGCAATTACGCTGGAGTGCGTTCTATGACTTCCACTTCCGGCCCAGGGTTTTCTCTTATGCAGGAAGCCATTGGATTAGCGGGTATAACTGAAACACCATTGGTGATAGTTGATGTTCAGCGCGGTGGTCCAGCAACAGGCTTGCCCACAAAGACTGAGCAATCAGACTTTAATGAGCTGCTCTATGGATCTCATGGAGAGATCCCGCGAATTGTAATTACACCACACACTATTGAAGAATGTTTCTATTCCATGATTCGCGCTTTTAATCTAGCTGAAGAGTACCAGTGCGTCGTGCTGGTAGCCACTGATCTGTTTTTAGGGATGTCTAAGCAGTCTATCCCTCCTTTTCACTATCAAAAAGTCAAAGTTAACCGCGCTGGGTTCATCTGTGATGCTGATTTACAAGCACTAGAGCCAAGTAGTTACCATCGCTATGCACTAACCGATTCCGGCATCTCTCCTCGCTCCATCCCGGGACAAGCGCGCGGCATGTATGCTGCCTTGTCAAATGAACACGATGAACAAGCACGAGAGGAAGCCGAAGATGCCTATAACCGTACTACCCAGATGGAAAAACGCTTCCGCAAACTCCACAGTTTTTGCCCTGATGAATGGGGGGCAGAATACATTGGCCCAGAACAGCCAGATCTACTACTCATTGGTGCAGGTTCGAGCTATGCGCAACTGAGTGAAGCTAGAGCCATTCTAACCCAAGAAGGGAGAAAAGTTGCTCACCTGCAGCTGCGCCTGCTTACACCATTTCCTACAAACCTGGTCACATCAAAAGTTGCCGCTGCTCAGAAATGCTTAGTAGTTGAAAACAATTATACCGGACAGATTAGATCATTGCTTCAAAAAGAGATTGGATTCCATGACAAGTATTTTTCACATAGGCGCTATGATGGCAATCCACTCACAGTACAAGAGATCATAACCAAAGCAAACGAGGTGTTACAATGCAAAACAAACTGACCGATTACCGCGGTGCACGACCAACATGGTGCCCAGGTTGTGGACATTATGCTGTGCTTGGCTGTCTGCAGCAAGCAACCTTCCAATTAGGGATACCTCCTGAAAAAATCGTCCTTGTTTCAGGTATTGGCTGCTCAGGTAAAATTACGCAGCATTACGGTGGATATGGATTTCATTCACTACATGGACGCGCCATTCCTGTAGCATCTGGTATCCAAATTGCCAATCCTGATTTGACCGTCATTGCAGCCGGCGGGGATGGAGATGGTTATGGAATCGGTCTCAATCACTTTATTCATGCCATCCGCCGAAATCTGAACATTACATATCTGGTAATGGACAATCATATTTACAGTCTCACCACTGGTCAGTATTCACCAACCAGCCGTAAAGGATTTGTCTCCAAAACTACACCCAAAGGCTCAGCTGAACTACACATTCGCCCACTAGAGATAGCACTTGCTGCTGGCGCTTCTTTCGTTGCCCAAGGTTTCGCGGGTGATGTGAAACAGCTGACCGAAATCATCAAAGCGGGTATTCAACATCAAGGTTTTAGCCATATCAATATCTTCAGCCCATGTGTCACATTTAATAAAATCAATACATTTGAATGGTTCCGGGAAAGAATTATTAATTTGGATGAAGACCCAAGCTATCAACCAAAAGACCGTCTTCAAGCATTAGCCAAGGTTATGGAATCTGATGGTATACTTACAGGTATCATCTACCAAGAAGAGCGACCGCTCTTCCACAACGAACTGCCTGGACCAAAAGACCAGCCATTGACTCATACTGAAGCAGTACTGACACGCGAGCAGTTTGAGTCACTATGTGCTGAATTCTACTAAAAAAGGGTGGCCAATCTAGCCACCCTAAACTATTTACGGCGTTATTGAATCTGAATGCGTCTATTGAAACGCCCTTGCTCTTTCTTGGGGATCTTAATCTCTAACACACCATTATGATAACGCGCTTCTATTTCTTCCGGTTTCACATCACCTACATAGAATTGTCTTTGACAGCTCATCATTCTCCGTTCGCGCCGAATATAGCGCTTTTCATCTTCTTCCTCAATTGTCTCATCGTTTTTAACACTAATCGTCAAATAATCTCCATCGATTTCCAAGTCAATTGCATCTTTATCCAAACCGGGCAGCTCAGCTAAGAGCAGGTAGTGATCTTTCGCTTCTTTTATATCTACTTTAAATCCGAAACCATATCCCTCAAATGGCCATTCCCAAAAATCCCGCAACAAATCTTCGGCAAACCGTGGCAGCAGGCTTTCTCTCCGAAAGGGTCTCAGATGATACATAGCTTGCACCTCCATGAAATTTCATCTTTCTGTCTTCATTTTACCCAAACGTCAGGGAAAGTCAAACTACCAATTGGGCCATTTTTGACCAATTTTGACCATTTTATCCTAAGATATCTAATATACCTTTTATTTGCAAGCATTTTTGGTCAAAGAAGGTCAAATTCATTTCTCTTGCTAATTTTAGGGTATCCGGACTGAAGTAAAATATCCAAAAAAATAACCCAGCATCGTGCTGGGCAGTTCAACCTTGCGACAGTAATCTGCGAATTAATTTTGGGGTTTTCTTTGATATGTTAGATACCGATACGGCAGCGGATTAGCAGAGTCTTGCATTCCCTGTTCCTCCTCAATCAGCTCCCATTCAGCATAATCAACAGCAGGGAAGAAAGCATCCGCAGCAAACTCTCGATCAATAACGGTCAAATAAAGCCGTTCAGAATAGGGTAACAGCTGTGCATAGACCTCAGCACCACCAATAACAAAATTGAGCTCGTTCGGGTTGAGAGAAGCGAACAACTCGGACAGTGAATGCACTACTTGCACATCACCTTGCGGAGCAAAATTCATGTCACGTGTCAGAACAATGTGTTTCCTATTTGGCAACAAGCCAGGCAGCGACAGAAATGTTTTTCTGCCCATGATCACTGTATGGCCGCTCGTAATCCGCTTAAAGCGTTGGAGGTCATTGGGCAGATGCCACAACAGTTTGTTGTTCTTGCCTATTGCGTTATTTTTAGCAACAGCAGCGATAATAGCCAGCACTAGACAGCAACCTCCATTTTGATTTTCCCGCAATGTTGATAATCGATCAGTTTGATATCATCAATAGTAAAGGCATAGAAATCTTTAATCTCTGGATTGATCCACAGCTTTGGCGCTGGCTTGGCTTCTGACTCCCTTGACAGCTGCAGCTTAATACCCTCAACTTGATTTTCGTATATGTGAGCATTATTAATCACATGGGTGAACAATCCCGGTCGGAATCCTGTCACCTGAGCCAGCAGATGTACCAATACCGCATATTGTGTCATGTTGAATGGAACACCCAATGGCATATCTCCACTGCGCTGAACTAACATGCAATTGAGCCTGCCATCAGTTACATCCCACATTGTCAGGAATGCACAGGGCTGCAGCATCATTTCTGGTAAGTCTTCAATGTTCCACAAAGAAACAATCATCCGCCGATCCTGAGGATTAGTCTTCAAAGTATGAATCAGCTTGTCTACCTGCTGGTATTTACGGATCTGATAACCGTAGGCTTTGCCGATGGTACCATTAGCATCGGTCCAGTTATCCCAAATGTGAATATTGCGCTCATTCAACCAAGCCACGTCATTGCTCTGCTGTTGCCAAATCCACAGCATCTCCTGCACAGCAGTCTTAAAAGCAACATACTTCGTTGTCAAAATGGGGAACTCTTGTTCCAGATCAAACTGCATAATCTGATGCGGCAGTTTATAGGTGGGCACCCCAGTACGGTTCTGATCATAGTACCCGCACTCCAAAATCTTACGCACAATTTCCAAATATTGCTTATCAGCTAAACTCACAAGCAGTCCCCCTTTAACTCCTAATCAGCATGACAGTCTAGTACAAGTCTAAGTGGCCATTGGCCAACCATCCGCCATCCACTACCAAAGTATGGCCAGTGACAAAATCGGACATGGACGAGCAGAGGAAAATTGCTGGTCCTACCAAATCATCAACTTCACCCATCCGCCCCAGCGGTGTGCGTTTAGCCATCTTGGTTGGATCGTGGATTCCTTTCTCAATTAGTTGCTGTACGATCTCTGTTCTTATATATCCCGGGCTAATATTGTTTACCTGAATATTATATCTACCCCATTCAGCTGCCAAGGTTTGGGTTAACTGTTTCACTCCACCCTTGCTGGCTGAATAAGCAGCTCGCTGCTGAATTCCTGTATGAGCAGTTAACGAAGTGATATTCACAATCTTGCCGCCTTTGCCCTGTTGAATCATTTGACGGCCAATTTCGCGGCACATTAAAAAAGTACCTGTGAGGTTGATATTCAAGCACTTGTGCCAATTCTCCAATGACAGTTCTTCTGAATGAGCTACCATAGTTATACCTGCTGCATTTACAAGAATATTAACTTCACCAAAATAATCAACTGTTTCCTGACAAATACGTTTAACATCCGTCTCTGAAGAAACATCGCCAGGTACAACTAAAGCCTGCACTCCATAACTCTCAATAATCTTAGCTTGCTCCTCAAGCTGCTCTAATGTGCGGCTGACCAGCACAACATTGGTCCCTTCTTTGGCCAATCCACGGGCAATAGCACCGCCAATACCGCGACCAGCGCCAGTCACAACAGCCACTTTATTATCTAACAAACCCATGACTCTCACTCCCTCACAGCATTTATTCTTTCACGAATTGCTGCAACGCATTTATTACATCTTGAATGACCCAATCAGGTGTCGAAGCGCCAGCAGTTATACCAATCTTCTGGTATTGGTCATCCTGAATCATCTCTAAGGGCAGTTCAGAACTATTCTCGATAAATAGTGTATGTTTGCAGTTTGACTGAGCAATTTCTACTAGTTTGCGTGTGTTAGAACTGTTTTTACCGCCAATGACAATCATCAAATCTACTTGACGCGCCACTTCCCGTGTACTCGCCTGTCGATCTTTGGTAGCGTTGCAAATTGTATTGTAAGTTACTACATCCTTACATTTCGCTTTTATGGCATCAACTACCTGCTCAAAACGGGATAATTGCTCTGTAGTTTGGGCTACGACGCAGACTTTCCAAGCAGGGTTCAGTTCAGGCAGATGCTGACTATCTCGAGTAATAATTGCTGTATGCTCACACCAACCATTTATTGCAATAACCTCAGGATGACCAGCATCCCCAACAATGACGATTTGATAACCATCCGCATAATGCCGCGCTACCTTACGATGGATTGCCTCTACATAAGGACAGGTAGCGTCCACAATTTTGGCACCTGTTCTTTTTATACGTTCTCTAGTTTGAGGATCGATGCCATGTGAACGAATGACAATTACATCATTCGATTGCAGCTGCTCAATTTGATTTGAATCAATCGCAAAGATATTGTGCTGCTCAAGGCGCCTGATCATATCATCATTGTGAATTAAAGGGCCGAGTGTTTTAACTGATACTCCGTCAGCATGATAGAACTGTGTAGCCATGTCTACAGCTCGTTTTACACCAAAGCAGAATCCTGCATGTGGGGCAATAATAATCTCTTTTGCCATTGCTACATCCCACTCTCTTTGTTGTGAGCATTTTTAATAGCTTCTTGGAGAGTCCGCCAAGCTAAAACAGCACATTTCACCCTAGCTGGCAGATGAGAAATATTCTTAAAGGCCAGGGCATCTTCCAAAAGCTCCAACTCAGACTCATCAGTTATCTCATTTTTAATCATGCCCAAAAAAATATCTGCCAGCTTCATGGCTTCTTCTACAGATTTACCCTTAATTAAATCGAGCATAATTGAAGTTGAAGCTTGTGATATGGCACAGCCATTGCCGGTGAAACCTGCATCATTTATTCTACCATTTTCCAGAGCTAATTCCAAGGTGATGTCGTCACCGCAATTTGGATTATGGCCTCTTTCTATACAAGTCGCACAGTCAATGTGCTTTCGATTATGGCTGTTACGACTGTGCTCCAAAATCAATTCCGTGTAAATTGCATTAAGATCCATATCCTAACCACCTTCTCGCATGTTGAATGCCCTCTATCAGGCGATCAACTTCTTCAAAAGTATTATAGAAACAAAAACTGGCACGGCTGGTTGCTGGAATGTGCAAATAGTTCATCAACGGCTGGGCACAGTGATGCCCAGCTCTGATTGCTATACCATAACTATCCAGGATTGAAGCGATATCATGGGGATGACACCCATCAACACTAAACGAGATCACTGGCCCCCTCTGTTGAATATCTGCCGGTCCATGGACAGTAATATAAGGCAGTTCCGCTAGCCTTGCCAGAGCATAAGCTGTCAGTTCACGCTCATAATCTATGATATTTTCCAGGCCAATGCATTTAAGGTAATCGATTGCAGCGGCTAGACCAACAGCAGCCGCTACATCGGGTGTCCCAGCCTCAAATTTGTATGGTAGCTCCGCAAAAGTCGTCTTCTGTTCTTCAACATATTCCACCATTCCACCACCGGTTAAAAACGGCGGCATCTGCTCGAGTAAGCGTTTTTTGCCATAGAGCACACCAATACCCATGGGACTTAGCATTTTGTGTCCAGAAAACACAAAGAAATCAGCGTCAAGCGCTTGCACATCACTGGGCATATGGGCAACGCTCTGAGCTGCATCCACAACAACCACTGCACCTTGAGCATGAGCCAAATTAACAATCTCACGCACAGGATAAATGGTGCCTAAAACGTTGGACATCAGAGCAATACATACAATTTTGGTTCTCTCATTGATTTTCGCAGCTGCTTGCGCAAGATCCAAGGTGTAGCCTTCATTAAGATACAAGTAGTCTAGCTTGGCTCCTTTTGCGCGAGCTACCTGCTGCCATGGCACAAGGTTACTGTGATGTTCTGATATGCAGACTAAGATTTCATCACCAGGTTGGACGAACGTCATACCATAAGCATAAGCAACTAGATTACACGCTTCAGTAGCATTTTTGGTAAAAACAATTTCTTCACAAAATGCTGCCTTGATAAATTCTTTAACCTGTGCCCGCACCTGTTCATACAGTTCTGTGGATGTCACTCCTAGGTAATGCGCTCCGCGATGCGGGTTACCATTATATTTGCAGTTGTAGGTCATAATTGCCTCAATTACCGCTCGCGGCTTGTGAGTAGTGGCAGCATTATCCAAATAAACAAGTTGTTTGCCATTTACAGTCTGCTGTAGTATGGGAAAATCAGCACGAATCTGTGCAACGTTCAGTTTACTCACTGCTCTCCAACCTCCGATGCAAGAATTCCCTGACCCCCTGGCGCAGTTCGGCATCAGCAATCCGATCCAGCACTGGGTTAAATGCCGCTTCGACTATCAAGGTTAAAGCATCCGTGTAGTTTAAACCACGGCTCATCAAGTAAAACAACTGATTCTGCTCTACTCTGCCTACACTGGCACCGTGAGCACCTTTGACATCTTCTTCACTGCACAAGAGTAGTGGAACTGTGTGGGACTTGGCGGTTGGATTGAGCAGAATGACATTTTCCTGTTCACTGCCTTCTGCTTTACTTGCTCCTCGCTTGAAGTCTAGAGTACCTTTAAAGGTTTTTTCTGCTTTGTCCTTTAGCACACCATGAGTATCGATCCTACTGTTTGATCGTTTCCCCAAGTGATTGACAATGTAACTGAGCTCGATATGACGCTCCTTGTCACCAAAGTAGACCGCATCAATCTGTGTGCTTGCTTGTGCAGTTAAACTGCAAATATGATTTGTTACTACTAAACTGCTGCCTAATTCTGCCTGAATATAGTTCACCTGAGCTGAGTCTTGAACTTTAGCTACTTGTAAATCAAAATGATAGCTCAAATCATTTAAACACTGGATTTTAATAATGTTGAGCACTGCACCGGGTTCAACATAGATTTCGGTTGAACCTGTGTGCAAACCACATGTATCTTCATCATCTGAACCATAAACAAAAATCACAGTTGCATGACTATCCTGCTCAGCGATGATTACATTGCGCTCAATTACACTGTTATTATGCTTATCCAAGTTATACTCTATCTTGATTGGTTTGCTGACTTGACGCTTTGCAGGTATCCGGAGATAGACACCAGCGTTAGCTGCTGTCTGACATAGTTCTATTATTTCTGAAGAGGTGTAATCAAGCAGATCACTTTTAACAGTTTCTGCCTTGGTGATTGGCTGCAGCATAATCCCTGACTCGTCTTGCTGTTGTTGGTAAAATGTTTTAGCGTATGGTTTTACAGGGATAACTAACGGTTGTGGTAGTCGAAACTCATTGACTTTGAGCCATCGGTAAGTTTTCATTGGCAACTCGTTGAACGTCTTCTGAATCACAGCTTCCATATACACCCCTCCTTAACCAATAGTTCCTTCGAGTTCTAGATTAATGAGATTGTTCATCTCCACTGCATATTCCAGCGGCAATTCCTTGGCAATTGGTTCAGCAAAACCACGGACAATCAATGCGCGAGCTTCGGTTTCACTTAAACCACGGCTCATTAAGTAAAAAATGGTTTCGTCACTGATACGACCAATCTTGGCTTCATGGCCAATATCTACTTCATCATTGTGAACATCGATGACTGGAACCGTATCAGATCTTGATATGCTGTCGAGCATCAATGATTCGCAGGAAATGCTCGATTTAACATGATGAGCATTGGCATTCACACGCACCAAGCCGCGATACACTGAGATACCACCGCTTTTGGATATTGATTTGGCGTTGATTGTAGAAGTAGTGTAAGGGGCAGCATGGATAACCTGCGTACCAGTGTCCAGATGTTGCCCTTCACCCGCAAAAGTAATCCCAGTATACTCAGAACGGGCTCCTTCACCAACCAGGACACTTGTTGGATAAAGCATTGATACTTTCGAACCAAAAGATCCTGAAATCCACTCAATGGTGCCATTCTTCTCAACAATCGCTCGTTTAGTATTCAGGTTGTACATGTTCTTAGACCAGTTCTCGATCGTACTGTAACGCAGCCGGGCATTTTCTTTTATGAACAATTCTACACACCCAGCATGAAGATTGTTTACTGAATACTTGGGTGCTGAACAGCCCTCTATAAAATGCACCGAAGCTCCTTCTTCAACAATGATCAGCGTATGTTCGAACTGACCAGCTCCAGGAGCATTAGAACGGAAATATGATTGCAGTGGTACATCAACAATAGTGTGGGCAGGGACATACACAAAAGAACCGCCTGACCAAACAGCGCCATGCAAAGCGGCAAATTTATGCAATGTCGGCGGGACACAGCGCATGAAGTACTGTTTCACCAAGTCTTCATACTCTTTCACCGCCGTTTCCATGTCAAGATAGATCACACCCTGCTTACGAAAACTCTCACGCATGCTATGATAGACCACTTCTGAATCATATTGAGCACCAACACCAGCTAAGTATTGATGTTCTGCTTGCGGGATACCTAAACGGATAAATGTATTCTTAATCTCTTCCGGAACATCATCCCAACTGTTCTTCAGATCTGTCTTCGGTTTCACATAAGTGACTATATTAGCAATATCTAAATCGGAGATATCAGGCCCCCATGTTGGAATATCCAGTTGGTGGTAAATCTCCAGACATCTAAGGCGAAACTGCAGCATCCATTCTGGTTCGTTCTTCTTCTCAGAAATCTCGCGAATGATCGCTTCAGACAATCCATTTTCAGCTTTATAGCTGTATTCGACATCATCCCGGATATCATACAAAGAACGATCGATATCATCGACATAAGTTTTTCTTGCCATCAGTATCACCCCCTCATACCATTAGACCAGCAAAACCATTCGCCTCAATTTCCTGAATCAGTTCTGGACCACCACTTTTGACTATTTTCCCGTTGATTAGGAAATGTACATAATCGGGGTGAAGGTATTCCAGAATCCGACTGTGATGGGTAATAACCACTATTGCATTTTCAGCATTGCGATATTGATTGACCCCCATAGCCACTATTCTGACCGCATCAATGTCCAATCCTGAATCCGTTTCATCAAGAATAGCCAGCTTCGGTTCAAGCACTAACATTTGCAGAATTTCACTTTTTTTCTTTTCTCCACCTGAAAACCCTTGATTAACATAACGTGAAGCATAGTCGGGTTTCATCGCTAAAAGATCCATTTTCTTTTTCAGTAGACTATTAAACTTGGTAATGGAAATGGTTTGTCCTGTTACAGCCATTTTGGCCATACGCAGAAAACTCTCCATAGTCACTCCTGGAATTTCCTCGGGATATTGAAACGACATAAACAGACCCAACTTAGCCCGCTCATCTGGTGAAAGTTCATTCAATATATGTCCCTCAAACTCGATAGTGCCTTGTGTGATCTTATAGTTCGGGTGCCCAAGCAAAACATTAGCCAGCGTTGACTTGCCTGCACCGTTAGGTCCCATGATTACATGCACTTCGCCCTTGTCTATCTTCAGATCGACTCCAGAAAGTATCTCTTTACCTTCAACCTGTACATGCAAATTATTGATAGTCAAGAACTTTTCACCCATCTATGTTTCTCCTTCGCTGAAATTATTAACCAATCTACTTATATTTACAGCATAGCACAATATAGTTGCGTTCGCAACCAAAAATAAAAGTCCCAGATTTCACCATAATACAAGTGAAATCTGGGAACATATCTTGCCTATTATAAACACTTTTGAGTGCACTCTGCACAGCGCAGATTATCCGCTACAGTGTGCCCCACCCGCTTGATTAAACCAGTAAGTACAATTCGTTCTTCTCTTGACAAGTTCTGCAGCAGCTGCTCTTCCCAGCTGCTGATCAGTGTAAAAATCCTTGATTGAGCAGCTAAAGCTTTTTCAGTCAGGTAGAGCTTGTATGCCCGCTTATCTTCTGGATCCTTGATGCGCTTTACGTAGCCTTCCTGTTCTAGTTTCTTGATAGCGCGGGCAGTATTTGCTTCGTCAATATTGAGATAGCGGGATAATTCTTCCTGGCTGATGCCATCCTGGTGATATAATTCGACCAAGAACATAATCTGTCCACTGCCAATATTCAGGTCCTGCAGGTTATCATAAATATAGCTGAGGAACAAGCGGTGAAGTACCGAAAACCAGCGGCTAATATAATCATCTGGGCATTTATGCACAACCTCATTCCTTCCACCATAATGTTGTCTATGTTTAGGTTATCACATTATTGTTGCGTTCGCAAGTTTTTGTCATTCTATTTGCTCACTGGTACCAGCTTGGTGAGATTAATCCCCGCTTTTGTTAAGGCGTGCTTAAGGACAAGGGTTAGTACTGCATCCAAGCTGTGGTGCAGTACAGTTCCAACACCAACAAGAATTAAGGCAGTATATAAGTCGTGAGTAAACAACATCACAACAATCGCTTCCCCCAGCGCATGAGGTATGGCTGTTAGCGCTAGCACAGCAGGAGCAGCCAGGTTGCGGCGAACGAGTTTAGCACCCACAAGACCCACTATAATGTGTACCGCTGCCCGCGCGGCCACATCCACTCCCAATGTCATAAAAAAACCTATGGTGGAACCAATACCCACAAACACAGCTACTGTCGGGCTGATAAACATCGCTAACATGGTTGGTATATGACTGCCGAGAGTTGCAGTAAAAGGAGGAATGCGTATTTGGAGCCAGCCGCCGAAAACAGTAGGAATCAAAATTGCTAATCCAGTCAGTAGGGCACCATAAAGCATTTCTTGTACCTGCATCCGTGATTTCATGATGTTCACCTCCATTATCGTCATTGTAGCAGATATCTTTTCAGCTGTCTATACACCTGACAATACTATAGACAATAATGGAGGAAAAATTATTGCAAAAGCGAAGAAAACATTAAGTAAAATTTCCTATGAATGGAGTTGGCACATGAACAGCTCTGAGCGACGTAAAGCTATATTACAGTACCTTAAAGAAGCGAAAGAACCGATTACTGGAGGGCAGCTCAGCGAGCTTTTCCATGTAACCAGGCAAGTTGTTGTTGCTGATATCGCCTTGCTGCGGGCCACTGGTGAAGATATTATTGGTACTCCCCAGGGGTATGTGTATAATCAACCTGCGAAGAACCACGTGCAGCAAAAAATTGCGGTTGTGCACTCCGATGATCGGGAGCAGATCAGAGAAGAACTGTATATAATTGTAGATAACGGTGCCAGAGTGCAAGATGTTATTGTTGAACATCCAGTATACGGTGAAATCACTGGCAGCCTGCACATCGCTTCACGCCATGACGTTGATCAGTTTATCGAAAAACTGGATCAACACAATGCTGAACCATTGTTGGTTCTGACCGATGGGCTGCACCTGCACACTATAACCGCTGAAAACCATGAGACTATCGAAAGAGTTATGCATGCTTTAATGCTCAAAGGTTATTTAGCTAAATAGAAGGGGCAGGAGCCCCAACCTCTCCTACCCGTTCAAAGAAGGATATTAGAGAGCGAAATAGATTAAAATCACAACCAGCAGGATTAACGCTAACAAAATGGTGTCAAGTTCAAGCCCGAAATTGCAACCCATAATCGTAACCTCCCTTGCGGATAATAGAGCGCCTTGCTCATTTCTATCCTATTCAGACTAACTACATAGCGTTTTAGGAATCTAGCATTATCTTTTAGGGATCTGACCCTATAAATATAACAAGGAGGTATGGCCATGAATATTAAATGGTGGGGACATGCGTGTTTTTCCATCAGAACTGCAGATAACACTACCATCTTAACAGACCCATATCCAGGGAATATTGGGTATGCTTCGATTGCCGAAGCCGCGGATATTGTCACTGTCAGCCATGATCATTTTGATCATAATGCTGTGGATAAGCTCTCTGGTAATCCACTGATAATCAAGACTACAGGAAAGCACAAGGCAGCTGGGATTACTATCACTGGCATTACTTCCTTTCACGACAATGTCCAAGGCAGCAAACGTGGCTCCAACATAATATATGTCATTGAGGCTGATGGTTGGAGGTTAGCTCATTTTGGCGATCTGGGAACAGCGCTAACCACTGAGCAATTGCAAGCTATTGGGCAGATAGATATTGTCATGATCCCAGTGGGTGGACACTATACTATTGATGCGCAGACTGCCTTTGAGCAGGTACAGGCTATGAAACCTAAAGTGGTTCTACCCATGCATTACAAGACTGAAGTGCTCGATTTCCCAATCCAACCTGTTACGGCGTTCACCGAGCTGTTTGACTCTACCCAAGTCCGGTGGATGGAAAGTGCTGAAATCACCCTTGAATCTCTACCTCAAGATATGATGGTTTACGTTCTCCAGTACGTAAAATAGCCATTTAGCAATATCTGCAAAAAAGGTGCCGTCCAAAAATGAACGGCACCTTTGTATTGCAATCTAACCTTAAAAGCCAAAATACCATGCAGCAATTGTGAAATATACCCAGACCCCCATAATATCGGCAATTGAAGTCACAAGCGGTCCACTAGCGGCAGCAGGATCAAGTTTCAACTTCTTGAGCAAAAATGGTAATAACATGCCAATCAAACTGCCGATGACCACGATTACCATCATGGATATCGACACGATCACAGCTACATCAACACCACCACGAAGAACTCCCAAAACCGACACTGCCAACCCCATTGAACCCCCTAGCATAACGGAAACAATCAATTCTTTACGCAGGAGTTTAAGCCAGTCACTCATCACTACATCACCAGTAGCGATAGCTCTTATCATCAATGCAGAAGACTGAGTACCAGCATTTCCAGCACTATCGATCAAAAGCGGCAAGAAGAACACTAACGCTACCACTGACTGAATTGTTTCTTCATAATAGGCCAACCCAGCACCAGACAATATATTGACGAAAATTAACACCAGCAGCCATGGCAAACGGTTCTTTAACAGCTCTAATGGTCTTGCCGAAACAACGCTGGAACTAAGCTCGCCCACTGTAGCTGCCATCTTGTGGATATCTTCGGTGGCTGCCTCTTCAATGACATCAAGTATATCATCAACAGTAATAATGCCTACCAGACGTTTCTCATGATCTGTGACGGGGATAGCCATCAGATTATGCTTCTGCATCAAGTGAGCTGTAAATTCCTTATCGTCCCAGGTGGAAACAGATATAACATCTTCCTGCATAATTAACTCGATTTTTTGATCAGGATCGCTAAGGACAATATCTTTCAGAGTTACAAGTCCTTCCAGGTGACGCTGATTGTCCATCACGTAACACGTGTAGATTGTTTCCTTTTCTAAGGCGGTGCGCCGGATTTTGTCTAACGCTTCGCGGACAGTCATCTCTTTTCGTAAGTCAACAAATTCAATGGTCATCACACTGCCAGCCGAGTTATCCGGATAATTAAGAAATTGATTGATCAATGCCCGTTCTGTCTCAGGTGTATTGAGCAGTATCTTTTTCACAGCATTGGCAGGTACTTCCTCAAGAAAGTCAATCATATCGTCAAAGAATAGTTCATCCAAAATTTCTCTCAATTCTTTCTCGCTGACTAACTGCGAAATGCGTACCTGCGTCTCGCCTTCCAAATAGGAGAAAACTTCCGCAGCCAACTCTTTTGGCAGTAATCGGAAAACCATCAACGCGGTTTTTTGATCAAGTTCATCAATCAGTTCAGCGATATCTGCTACTTGCATATCCAGCAACGCAACTTTGATTTGCTTCCACTTTTTATGCTGTGCTAATAACATCAACTCTTGCAGGGTCATCCCCATCACCTCCATCTTTATCCATTCTTTAGGATTAGTTTTTTGGCAAGAATAATTAGGACAAATACAGCATTAAAGAACTCCAACGAAAGGAGCAGATATCATGCACAAAATTCGACTCGGAGTTATTGGCACAGGTATGGCGTTTGAACGCCTGCACCTTCCTGCCCTTCAACAACTACAGGATAAGTATCAAATTGTGGCAATCTGCGACCAAAACCAGGACAAACTGGAACGCTGGCGGCAAGAACTTGGTCTTGATCCCAGTGCAGCATATACTGATTATCGCCAGATGTTGAAACGCAGCGATATCGATGCTTTCGACATCCTTGTCCCAATAGAATCTAACTTCACGTTGATGGAAACTGTCGCACAAGCAGGAAAACCCATTATCTGCGAAAAGCCACTTGCACCTACGCGGGAACAAGCCGAAAAAGCCCGAAATTTGACTAAAAAATATAACGTCCCGATCCTAATTGCTGAAAACTACCGCTATAACGAAGAAAACAATATCATTCGCGATTTGGTTCGCACCAAAGCAATCGGTGACGTTATCTACTTTATGCATAACCGAATGATTAATTTCCCCCATGACATGTATCAAGACACATTCGCGGCTACGGATTGGCGACAGCATCCACGTTTTCCAGGTGGGGTTATTTACGACACTGGTGTCCATGATGTGGCTGCACTAAGGCACATCTTTGGTGCCATTGAATCTGTCCATGCATTTGGAGTACCACAAAGCCGAGACTTTGCCCCATATATTGTAATTCAAGCCAATTTCAAATTCAAGAGCGGTGTAATCGGCAATTTCTCATTTTGTACAGCTGGCCAGGAGCCGCAGCGGCCATTGGTAGGCCTTCGTATTTTTGGCACAAACGGTATGATCTATCTGGAAGAACCAAGCTGTGGAACAATTAATGTTGCTTTCAACGACGGTAACAGCCAACAGCTTCAGTATCAGCCCAACCGCGGTTTCTACAATGAGCTTGTCAACTTCTATCAAGCAGCTGTCGGAAATGAACCAATATCCGTCCCGCCAGAAATGGAATTTGGCGATGCCGAAACTATATTCGCCATTTTAGAATCCATTAAAAGCGGCAAAGTGGTTAAGGTCGACCGTACCCAAGAGTATGCCTATGTATAACAGTTAAGCGCTAGGCGATAAGCAGCCTAGCGCCAGTCCCAACACACTATTCATTCACAAAAGGTACTAAAGGTTGCTTCGCTAAAATTGTATCCACTTCTTCATATCCTTCCAGAAAAGAAAAATTGTACCGAGCTGGCAGGGCAAACACATACCGGTTATTTCTACCTAGTTCACTTGGATTAATTGGCGCCGCACCAATATGAAACTGCTCTTGCTGCATTGATTCCCATTGCTCAAGCGTTAGCACCAGAATGGGAATATCCTGACGTGGAACCTTCTCCGTCCAATGCGGATGTCGCAACATAATTTTCGGTCCAAAGGCTGTCGTCTTCCCGTAACCTTCCCATTGTTCCACCACGACAGTGTATCCCTCCCAGCTTAACGGAAGGACAAAATCAAATCCATAGTACTCATTGGTATATACAATGTTTGCTTCGATAATCTGCCAGTGACCATCTCTCTGACTAACAGTTAGAACCAACGGTTGAACATGAGCTGCCTTTTCAGCCGCATCGGCACTGCTCACCTCAACTATCTGACCAAACACTTGGTAATCCCCTGAGTCTTTAACCAAAACCTTGTTTACGTCAATCTTCACCGGCCAAGGACTCGAAGTCAACCGCCCCAGTGCATGAAGAGGATCTGCTAACCATTGAGCGATCAGTTGAGGATGCACATAATCTGCGTAGTATTCTTCCATAGTTTCAGCCAGTATTTCTGGCGACGCTAATAAAGAAACAAATTGAAGCTGTTCCCCAAACTCTTCTACAAATTGACTTACAGTTACAATATCCGGATCTGCATTTGTGCGACTTGGTTGAACAGTTATCATCAAAACCAAAAATAATACCAAGGTAAAACATAAGCTGAATCGGAGCTGCATCGGATCACCAACCTTTTTTCAATTATAATACAGCAAGGGGGCTGTGGTAAATCCAACAATGTCGTTATTTGTTGCCATTCAACAATCCACTTAGCCATAATTAAACACCGGTCAGCTAATCAACTGACCGGTAAACTTATTCAATCCTAGTCACTGTGTATCCCGCTTCACTGACGGCTTCTTTGATTTTAGCCTCATCAAGAATATCGACCACTTCGATCATTGCTACTTTCTTATCGAGATCAACTTGTGCTGTATGAATACCAGTGACAGCTAACAAAGCTTTTTCTACCCGTTTAGCACAATGCTCACAAGACATACCTTCAATATATACTTTCTTCGTCATTCTGATCTCCTCCCCGGTTACCTGGCGACACTGCTTAACTGCAATGTCGGATAAGCTTTAAGATCACCCTCATAGATAATCTTCGCATTATATTTTGGCAAAACTTCGTATAATTCTTGTGGCCGCACCAAATTGCGCGGTTTCTTTAAATCAATAATGTTGCTTTGATGGAGCACATAATAGACAAATTCTGAACACAAAAACCTATTCTCATAGTATACCTCTGCTTTTAAGAGATTATGAATCAGTCCCAAATAATTGTATTTGTAACGATGCTGATGCTCCACAAAGAAGTCTATAATAGACTTAGCTTTATAATATTGTTCTTTGGTCACCGCCAATTCCAGCACCGCGCCTGGAAGGAATTTTTGCAGCTTATATAGACCTTGCTGCAAGTGTTCATGCTTAAAGCGGCCAATGAAGGGATTACGAGCATATTTGCGGCCAAAACTGTACATATAATTAAGCTCACGATCTAAAGCCAAAGATGCATGAGTATATTTATCATGCTTTACATAGGCAATCATTTGAGAAACTGCTGTGGTTGTCCTAGTAAACACGATATAGAGGAAATAATTTTCCACTTTCGAATCTCACCTTTTTTAATAGAATCGTTTTAATTGTACTATAACCACTTAGATCCCTCAATAGATTCCCACAAAATTTACGCTGCGATTTCTCAAGATGTGCTTGGCTTAACCTTGAGCCTCATGTAACCAATAACAGCAATGGCAAACCACACTGCGTAGATGATGAAAGGTATCAACATCCTATCTTTATACCACACAAATACCTGTAGATTCATGAGGACATTGGAAAAAAATACTGCATAGATAGCAGCGCTGATAATGTATGTGGCAACCAGTGCCCGTCTCTCTGGCAAATAATACATAAACATGACAAACCAAATGGTCCATGCCAGGGGAGGAAAAAAAGCAAAACTTAAGAATCCAAACGGGCCATAACCGATATGCTCACCAAGTTTGAGCAATTTGGCTATACTCATAACGATCAATTCACCAATACCGCCAAAAATGATGCCATAAATAAACAAGTCCTTGTACACTTTGCGTGGGATCAAGACAAAGCTGATGATCATGATTAAGGCTGTGTATAGAGGATAGATTAGTTCTTTTGGCAGTTGTTCCATATTTGTCGCTCCCTTTTGACAATAATCTCTCGGCTTTATCTTTAGCGCTAATTCACAGATTTATTCTAATCGGTGATATGACACCATGTTTAGCGTAAAGAGAGGATACGCCTAGGCGCATCCTCTTTATTGCCTGTTAAAACGTTTGACCCTGCTTGATCCAGGAAGCGATTGTTAAAGTCCGCTGTGTCTGATGTTTTACTGCTGCCTGCACATCTTCGATCATCTTTCCATCTTGATCAACTGTCACACTCACACCATAGGGATTGCCGCCTGCTTGAAAAACAGCCGGGTCAGTAAAGCCGGGTGCAGCGATTATGGCACCCCAATGCATCATCGTTATATAAAATGCCAACAATGTTGCCTCGTGTCCACCATGAAGATTTTGGGCAGAGGTCATTGCGCTGACCACCTTATTAGCTAACTTACCTTGGAACCACAGTCCACCAGTTGTATCTAAGAACTCTCGCATTTGGGCAGCCATGTTCCCAAAACGAGTCGGTGCACTGAAGATAATAGCATCCGCCCATTCTAAATCACCTAGCTCAACCTCTGGAACATTGCGTGTACGTTCGAAATGTGCTTTCCAAGCAGGATTTTTCTCAATAGCTGTTTCCGGCGCCAGTTCCGGTACCTTCTTTAAACGTACTGCAGCGCCAAACTCTTGAGCCGCGGCTTGCGCCCATTGTGCCAATTGATAATTTGTCCCCGTTGAGCTATAATAAACAATCAATAAGTTAACTGTCATTACAGAATCTCCTTTCACACCAACTTGTTTTTATATATTATTCTTATTATTGCTCATAAAAAGGAGTGTTCTCCATGACAATTCAAACAATTGGCGTAATCTCTGATACCCATGGGCTACTCAGAAATGAAGTATTCTCGTTATTTGAAGAAGTAGATTTAATTATTCACGCTGGTGATATCGGCCGTCCTGAAGTATTAACAGATCTCCAAGCTATTGCTCCTACTGTAGCTGTGTTAGGCAATGTCGACGTTCCGTATTACTTCCCAAAACTACGCAACACTGCTTGTATTGAAATACTCCAGAAAAAAATCTATGTAATTCACAATATCAGCCAATTAGCAATAAATCCTCTTCAGGAAAAGATCAGTCTGGTGATCTACGGTCATTCACATCAGCCAAAACTAGAGCATAAAGATGGCATTTACTATTTCAACCCAGGAAGTGCCGGACCAAAGCGTTTTTCAAATCCTATATCACTTGGGCTGATTCACATCACTCCGGACACAATTAAGGCTCAGCACCTCACTCTGTCAGAGAAGATGTGAGTTCATGTGGCAATGGAAAAGCTATGCGAAACGTAGTACCATTCTCTGAACTCTCCACCTGAACCTTAGCGTTATATTTCTCAAGAATCTTATACGACACGTATAAACCCAGTCCAGTACCATCTTCTTTGGTTGTCACAAAAGGCTGGCCTAATTGATTAAGCATCTGTTGGGGAATACCACAACCATGATCACTAATTTCTAAAATGACTTGATCAGCATCACTATATGTGCGAATATCCAGAATACCTTGATTTCTCATGGCTTCCAGCCCATTACGCACCAGATTTAAGATTACCTGACGGATTTCTTTCGGATCGCAGACAATATCTGGGATTTTTTCAGTCTGCAAACGGATTTCCTTTTTGTCCCTGTGTGCTTCTGCTTGAATTAATGGAAGCATACTCTGGAGGAGGTAATTTAGGTTTTGCTTCTGCAGTACACTTTCTCGGCGGCTTACCATTGATAAATACTCAGAAATGATGCCATTAGCACGGTGCAGCTCATCAACAATAGTAGAAAACAATTGCTTATACTGACTTAACTCTCTTTTGCTCTGCAATAGCTGCATCAGAGCAATTACTGTTGACATTGGATTACGAACTTCATGAACAATCTCAGCCGCCATGCTTGCCACATTGTTAAGCATGTTTAACTCTAATACCTTGTCCGTATGTTTCCATTTTTCACTGCACTTGATTAAAGCTATCTGCTTACTGCTAATCAAATCCAATAACTGGTACATCTCACAGTCAGTCAAAGCCAGAGTATACAAAGCAATAACATGAGCATCTTTAGTCAAAGTTTCCGCAACCTGGAGATAATCAATCATTTTCTTCCAGTTGCGGCGATTTTGCCAGTAGAGCGAGTTGCACACGCGCAAACCTTCATATCCATGCTGCACTGCTTTGTCTAGTTTACCCATCAAAGACTGACAAGCGCTTGTTCTATCAAAAACTCCATTTGGCATATACCAGTTTTGACAGGAATGTATCTCAATACTGGTTTGATACTGCTCAAAATTGGGAACACACTTCTGCAAAATCTCATACGCTTGCTGTCGAGGGAGTGATTCGGGAACAATCCAAAGGCAGTACTCATTACTTTCTAGCCCCATTGTTAAGTAGGGTACTACTAAATCGACAAGATCATTAATAGTTACATATATTGCACTTAAGTGCGTACCCCATGGTACCGGCTCAATTAAAGCGATACCTAGTTTACGCATTGTTTCAATATATACTTCCATAGCTATCCCCCTCATTTCCCCCGTATGTTCATTCTTTGACACGATTAAAAACTCCTGCAGCTCGAATAATACAAATACCCAAACGAGCTATTCCCGGGCTCATTTGGGTATTTTCCTATTACATTAACGGTGCAAACAAATTGAGAATGGCGCGTTCGATTTTCCGCGGCCAAGCTATACAGCGATAATCATCAAGCTTGATTTCTTGGCTCACAGCCAACACATCGAGAAAGTCTTTTTTGACCTGAGCGACACTCTCTGTCTTATATAACCAAACACCACATTCAAAGTGAAGGAATAAACTGCGATAATCCAGATTGATGGTACCAACGACAGCATAAACATCATCAACAACAAAGTTTTTTCCATGAATAAATCCAGGAGTATACTCATAAATGCGCACTCCAGCCTCCAACAGAGGCTCATAATTGAAACGCGTCACCTCATGGACATACCACTTGTCAGGAATATATGGGGTAATAATCCGCACATCAATACCCTGTTTAGCAGCATTGCACAGAGCAGACATCACTTCTGTATCTACAACTAAATATGGGGTTGTAATATAAATGTACTGTTTAGCTCTGGAAATCAGATTCAAATACACGCTTTCGCCAACAGCTTCGTCATCTAAGGGATTATCACTGAATGGTTGGACATAACCACTGACAGGTAAACCAGCCAAATCATAAGTACTAGGTTTAAACTTGGTATAATCCTCTTCTACACCTCGCAGGTAGCCCCACATTGACAGAAACATCACCGTCAAACTGTATACCGCTTCCCCTTTGATCATCACGGCTGTATCCTTCCAATGGCCACACCTTTCCCTTGCGTTAATATACTCATCTGCCAGGTTGATTCCCCCAGTAAAACCAGTATGGCCATCGATAATGGCAATTTTACGATGGTCGCGGTTATTGTAACGCGGGGAAAGGATGGGTTTGAATGGATTGAAGACACAACATTTAATTCCCATTGACTCTAGCTTCTTCTCATACTTATAAGGAAGTTTGAGTATTGACCCAATGTCGTCATAAATGACACGGACATCGACACCAGCCGCAGCTTTGCGTTTGAGAATATCTAAGATTGAATTCCACATCATACCTTCATCAATAATAAAGTACTCTAAAAAAATAAAGTGCTGAGCTTTTTCCAACTCTTCCAACAAACGAGCAAACTTGACTTCACCAACTGGAAGGTACTCAGTGTATGTATTGCGATATGGCGGACAGTATGCATAATCGTTAATATATCTGCTCTGACAACCAGCTTCTAGGTTATCAGCCATAATCTCATGTAGGACTTCGGTATTGGTATTCAATGTTTCGGCCATTTTATCAGTAATGCCTGCCATATTCTCACGCGCACGTTTTCCTAAACGACTGCCCCCAAACACTAGATAAAAAAGTCCTCCAAAGATGGGAAATAATAAAATGGCTATGATCCAAGCAATCTTATAACCCGGTTTACTACGGCCATTCGCTAAGGCGATGACCACCACCATACTGAGAAAAGTACAGATTCCATAAAAGTAAACAAAATATTGCTGGAAACGCAGGATCATAATGATTAATGCCACTGCTTGCGCTATGAGAGCAATCGCCACCCAAAAGACTCGATGAAATAGGATCTTCAGAATATGCTGCATTCCATACCCCCCCAAGTCTTGATTACATATATTTTATATTATATCAGAAATCTACTAGAACTCTAGATCATTGGCGCCAAAAACTAGGAGTAAAGATTGCAGCAACAGTAAAGATTTCCAGCCTGCCTAAGAGCATCATAAAGGATAGCAAAGTGATTCCAGCTGAAGAGAAACTGCTGAAAGTGTATGCTGGCCCCACCAGCTCAAATCCTGGCCCTACATTGCCCAGCGTTGTAGCCACTGCACTTGCAGCAGAAACAATCCCAATTCCTTCAAGTGAAAGCAGTAGTGTACCAGTGATAAAGAATGCCAAATAAGCTACAAGGAATGCACAGACACTACTTATAGTTGCATGGGAAATCGAATGTCCATTAATAGTGACAGGAACCGTAGCACGAGGATGCAGCATCCTGGCAATTTCACGTTTGATCAGCTTTCCTGCAATCAAAATCCGGATAACTTTTACCGATCCAGTTGTTGAACCTGCACAACCACCAACAAACAGTAAAGTAAAGAGAATGAGTTTACTAAATGTGGGCCATTGATCAAAATCCATACTGGTAAAACCGGTAGTTGTGATAATCGAACTAACTTGTACCAAAGCATGCTTAAAAGACTCAAACGCCGAGCTCAACACGTTGCGATATAGATTAAGGCTTATGCCCAGGACACTCAGACTGATAATCAGCAAATACAACCGTAATTCTGAGTTCTGAACAACATTGCGCCATTTTCCCTGCCGTAGTTCATAATATAGCGCAAAATTAACACCTGAGAGAATCATAAAAAGCGATAGGACTAGTAAAACATAGTTATTATCGGCAAATGTGCCAAGACTGCTAGCATAAATAGAAAAACCTCCAGTACTAACTGTTGCAAAAGTGAAAACAAGAGCTTCATAGAGAGACATACCTCCAAACAACAACAGTACTGTCAGCAATATTGTGATCCCGCCATAGACAAAATACAAAATCTTCACCGTATCGACCAGCCGTGGTGTCAATTTATCAGCAATGGGGCCAGGCACCTCAGCCTTAAAGATCTGAAATCCACCGACACCAATAGCAGGGAACACAGCTAACATGAGCACCAGAATACCCATTCCACCGACCCATTGAGTTAGAGCACGCCAAAAAAGGATACTTCTGGGCATTTTCTCCACCTGATCCATGACCGTCGCTCCCGTGGTGGTAAAACCTGAAACCGCCTCAAAAAATGCATCCGCAAAATTAGGGATACTGCCAGACAGAACATAAGGAAGAGCTGCAAAAGTGGATACCACAATCCAGGCAGCAGTGACAATACATAAAGCTTCCCGGATATGAATCTGCCTTGGATTCCCTGGTACCAGTGATAGAATTATACCCGCCCCAGCTGTTAGTAACACTGACCAAATAAAAGCTGAGGTAGATGGCTCATGCCAAAGCACTGACACAGTCAATGGCACCAATAGCAACGCTGATTCAATCTTGAGAATGTTTCCTAGACTCTTGATAACTATGCCAAAGTTCATGGAAGAATCCTCCCTTGTGGTGGTAGAAGAGCTTATTGAGTACGGGGGTCTCCGATTCTAGACAGAATACTACTACTCGGTCATTCGGTAAAATCACGGAGTTACCATCAGGAATAATTACCTGATTTTCACGCGCAATAGCGCCAATAATGATCCCCTTTGGTAGATCCAGATCAGCCAACCTTCTACCAACCACCAGTGCTTTTTCGCTGACAACGAGGTCGACAACTTCAGCCTGACCATCCAACAATAAGAAAATGGAAGCCACCTGTCCACCTTGAATAAAACGAATGATTTCACCAGCAGAGATAAGAATCGGATTCACAGCGCGATCAATGCCCAGCTGTTCAATAATCGGAATAAAATTGGAACGGCTGATTTTGGCTATCACATGAGGGATACCTTGCTGTTTGCCTAGCAAAGCTACCAGCAGGTTTTCTTCATCATTACCTGTAACAGACACAAGAGCATCCATTTCTCCGAAATTCTCTTCCCTCAGCAGTTCACTGTCAGTTCCATCACCATGAATAACCAACACGTCCTTCAAATGTTCTGCCAAGTACTGACACTGCTGTTCATCGCGTTCAATGATCTTCACTTCCACACCATTTTCCTGTAATTGAGCAGCTAAATAAAACCCTGCCTTACCTCCACCTAAGATCAATACATGTTTCAGTTCCCGAGTTTCACCGGCTTGAACGTAGGTTTCAACGAAGTGATTTAAATTAGCTTGTTTTCCAATCAAAACGATAGTATCGGTATCCTCAATTCTCGTATCTCCATGAGGAATTAGTACCTGTCCCTCACGTAGAACCGCCACTACTAGGATGGCGTCAAAAATGGTAATTTCTTTCAATTGTTTACCTATCAGCTGTGGAATGTTTTTGACTGGCAAATCAATCATGCCGACTTGCCCATTAGCAAAAGATTCAATATAGACTACTGTACCCCGCAGTAGAAGCTTGGCAATGTACTTGGCAACCGCAAGTTCAGGATTGATAATATAATCTATCTCCATAACTTTTTTTAGAAAGTCCAGCTGATTGGCATACTGGGGGTCGCGTACTCGAGCAATAGTCTTATGACAGCCAAGTTTTTTAGCAAGTACAGAGAAGACCATATTTGTTTCATCACTGCTAGTTACTGCGATCGCCAAATCAGTCTTCTTGAGATTAACCTGTGCTAAAACATCAGATTGAACAGCGTTACCTTTAATTGTAAGCACATCCAAATTAGAATTCATTCGATCTAAGGCTTGTTGATCTATATCAACCACTGTTATACTATTATCCGCGGTGGATAAAGCTTCTGCTAATTTATAACCTAGCTTTCCCGCTCCAACGATTAATATCTGCATAATAGTCCTCCTCAAAACTGCTCTGACACAAGGCGCGTTAAGAATTGCTTAATAATTGGTGCTGCGATCTCACCGCCAACTCCGCCATTCTCCACAATCACCGCAAATGCCAAATCCCGGTCTTGAACATCTATAGCATAACCACCGAACCAAGCGTGCGAGCTCCCGCTTCCTGTCTCAGCTGTGCCAGTTTTTCCACATACTTTTATACCAGGGATTGCAGCATTTCTCCCCGTTCCCATAGTTACCACCTGCTGCAAAACTTGATCTATAGCAGCTACAGTTTCTGGCTTCATTACTGAAAAATGCTCCACTTTCTCATCCATGAGTATATGCAATTTGGGGACAGAACCTTCATTAACAAAAGCAGTGAAAATTTGAGCTACATGCAACGGAGTCAACAACACCCGATCTTGACCTATAGCTGTCCAAGCTAAAGCGACCTGACTGCGTGCAGGATCACCAATGGAGCCTGAACTGCTTGGCAAATGAAAATCAGGGTTTTGATTTAAACCCCATTTCGTAAAGTAATCGGAGAGACGATTCGCACCTACAGCCAAACCTACTTGAGCCATCGTCGTATTGATGGAACGGATTAAAGCATCAGCAAAAGTGTGTTCACCATAAGTCTCACCACGGAAATTGCTGATCACATTACCCTGAACTCGAAGCTCACCAGTGTCAGTAAAAACGCTGGACAAATCGAACAAACCCAGATCCAAGGCAGCAGCTGCTGTAACAACTTTGAACACGGATCCCGGTGGATACAAGCCCTGCAGTGCCCGGTTAAACAGGGGTCGATTGGGATCATTACTCAAAGCCTGCCACCGTGCACTAGAAATTCCCTTAGCAAATTCATTAGGATCAAAACTTGGCGATGCTGCCAAGGCCAGAACTTCTCCAGTTTGTGCATCCAAAACCACTAGCGCACCATTAAATCCCGATAAGACCTCATAGGCTAATTTTTGCATCTTGCTATCTATGGTTAAGTACATATCTTGACCATGAACCACTGGCTGTTCCAGGAATAAAGATTCTCCCTGCCTTTCAACTTGAACAAACAATTGATAACCGGGCATCCCCCTTAATTCTGATTCTAAACCTGCTTCTAGCCCACTGCGGCCAACACTTTCCCCCACCTGATAATCTCTCTCAGGATATTGATCAATCATCGCCTGACTGACCTCACCAATATAACCAGTGAGATGAGCTGCTGCTTCTGCCAGCGGGTATGCCCTTACGTATTGCCGCTGAAAGAATACACCAGGAACAGGCCGAAGAATCGGATCTAATTCTCTATACATCTGCTCACTTACCGTAATTAAAGGAACAAACCAGTGATCCTGAACTCCTGGTCTTTGGTATTGGCCTTTAACATAATCAGGACTTAAGCCTAATGTCTGCTGTAAAACCTGAAACAACTGGTCTGGATCTTTGATTCTTCCTGGTTGTACACCAATAGAGACAACGCTTCCTTTCCCCGCCAGGAGCACACCATTGCGGTCATAAATACTACCACGTGCTGATTCAATACGTGTGCGCCTGTAACGAGCACTTATGCCATGCTGCGGTAGCGGCAGAACATCCTTCCACAAGACTTTCCAGGTAAATAAACCGTCCCAGGATAATTCTAATGGGAACTGAACCATCAACGGCTGAAAATACTTGCTTTCATACCGTAGATCAACAGTATACTGAGCCTTTGTCAACGACTTATCAACCAAATTGATACCAACAAGCTCTGCATTGATTAGTCCATAAGCATCTGTGAAACTCGCGAATGCTTCAGCTAGTTTCTCCATATCAGGAGCAGGGTATTGCGAGTGGTAAAATTCGCTTAATTGCTGATAATCCTTTGCCATTAGCTTTTCCAGATAAGCTTTTCCTACTGCATCCGCGTCGATGTAAAAGAATTCCCAATAGACATAACCTGCGCCTACGATCAACAGTGCTAGAATAATAATAGAAGCAACAAACCGCACGTAACCTCACTCCTCAATGAGAATGCGATATATTGCTTCTTCTACACTCGATTGGTAATGCCTTCTATTTTTAATCTTTGGCAACAGTCTGAATTAGATCAATCACTGCAGCAGGATCGTCAGTAACGTAAAACAAAGATAAATCATCTTCCTCAATCATACCTTCAGCCAACATTTTTGCTTTAATCCACTCTATCAAGCCTGCCCAATAGGCAGAACCAACCAGAATAACTGGAAAACGTCCAATTTTTTCAGTTTGAATTAAAGTCAAAGCTTCAAACAACTCATCGATAGTCCCAAAACCTCCTGGAAAGATGACAAAGGCAATCGCATATTTGACCAGCATTAACTTGCGAACAAAAAAGTAGCGAAACTCCATTTGAATATCCAGGTATGGGTTCACCTCTTGCTCGTATGGCAGTTCAATATTACAGCCAATTGACAACCCACCACCTTCTTTTGCTCCCTGGTTTGCTGCTTGCATAATTCCGGGTCCACCACCAGTAATCACAGTAAAACCTGCTTGGGCAAGGCGCTTGCCCACCTCTCTAGCCAGCTGATAATATGGATGGGTAATGCTCGTACGAGCTGAACCAAACACAGCTACAGCTCTGCCGATGTGAGCTAATTCATCAAATCCTGTGATTATCTCAGACTGAATCCGCAGCACGCGCCAAGTGTCACTACGGGTGAAGTCTTCACCACTTATCGGTGGTTGCAGTAATTCTTGATCCTCTGTACTACGAATTTTACGCGTCAAGTCGCTCCCCCCTTAATTAATCATCGTTTATTTTTTCCTGGAAACTGTTGTGCCAAACAATCCACTAGATGTTCCAACCGAGCAACGCGTTTTTCAAGTTCGCACAGATCAGTGCCAATCTGCTCATAAACACTAGCTAATCGGACTAAAATGTCCAGCGTTTCTGGATCCAGATTGACCGCTAGCTGATTCAATTTCTGATTGATAGCTGAGGAAAATTCTAACTGCAGCAGGTTTTGTTCTGTGATTTTGTACAGCATTTGTAAAGCCGTATATTGCGCCAGCGCTAAGTTGGTAGTAATGCCATCGCGTAAACGGTTATTTTTTCCCAGTACACTATTCAGTGCTCGGGCAAAAAAGCCCTGGCTTGTAATCTCTTTTATTCGCCCTTCAGAGGCTGTAAGTGCTACAATTGTTTCCAGCGCCAGACGAATGATCGCTTTGCTATTATCCTGGTACTTTTGAATCACAGCATCGACAACTTGATCCAATTCTGCCTGTGCGACAGGAGCGATTGTTTCAATTTGGGGCTGCATCGTGTAACCCTCCCCATCGCTGCATCTGGATAAGAGAACGTGATTGGACTTGTGCAAACGCCAAGACTTGCTTTATGATTTTCATTCCATCTTTAAATCCTAATTCCATCCTTTGCCGTGCACCATCAGGCGAAAAATCCAAAGTACCATCAAACAAGGAACCTAACGGATTCTGGGGCACTATCTCTAGAATCCTGGCATTAGGATAGTCAGCGGGATTGATTGGGTTATTCCGTGTCAAGTGGACTACGAAGATCATATTGCAACCCATCTGATAAACAGGCAATATAGGAACATTGTCCAAGACACCGCCATCAATGTAATAATGCTTCCCAACTTTTACTGGTTTATAAATCACTGGTAGGGCAGAAGAAGCTAATAGTATTGCAGTTATCTGCTGAGTACTGCATTCATTCAATAAAAAGTACTCAGCACGCAGAACAGGAATGCGAGTGCAAGCCACAAACGCCTTACTTCGTGCCTGTTGAATTTGTTCAAATGTGAGATGTTCGTCTATCAACTGTCTGATACCCGATCGCGAGAATACACCTTGGGCAGCAAGGACAGCTAACCACCGACTTACTTTTCGCTTTAATGCTGGAGCAAGTACCAGTGTCTGCGCCACCTTGGCCAGTAACAGCTCTGGGTCAACAGTCAGAATCTGATCCGGAGTGATGGACAGCCAAACTTGTTCAGCTAATGCTAAATCGTTATGTAAATATAAAGCAAGATTCAGCGCTCCCACAGAACTGCCGGCCATCGCTGTAAACTGTTCTGGGGTAAATCCCAGGTATGTAAGGGCTTTGAGCACACCAATTTGATAAGCACCCTTTCCTCCACCTCCTGCCAAGACAAGTCCGTAGCGCAGTTCTTGCATCCGATTCACCTCCACTGTTATCTATTTCTAACATAATTGCAAATATCTGTATTTTTATTTTTTCAATGTTCGCACTTTCGTCAAAGAAATCCTTCATAGAAAAAAGAACCCACGCAGGGTTCTTTTTTTATTGCTCAAGAAGGTTTTCTAACCATGCCCTATTATTGAGCAAGATTTGATCTTGTGGCCGATAGTATAGCGCGGCTTCGTTATGCAAATAGGCCAGTCTATACGCACCCAATTGACTATAACAGACACAAAGCTGCAGATGGGGAAGCCACGTAGAATATGCCGTATTGTTAAATCCAAGGTAATCTGAACGAGGTTTAATTTGCATAGCCAATCTATACCAGAAAATAGCACTCAAGTAATCTTTTTTCTCCATGAAATGGTATCCCAACCTACAGCAAAATTCCGCTCGTGGACTGTCATAACCAAAAGCGCGCAAAACTGAGGTTAGTTCCTTCTCTTTATCTCCGACCATCCTATAACAATCTGCCAGTTTCCCACAGCAAGCGATGTTATCCTCGACCCAACCTTGACCAGTAGCTAAAAATCGTTCGTAAACTGCAATTGCATCCTGATACATACCATGATCAAACAGTTCATTACCATAATAGTAAAGATCGCGAGGTGAGAATTCTTCCCCCCGTTCTAATCTGCGTTGGTAAATCTTTAGATTGCGATCACTGTCACCACCTTTATCTAAGTGGGTCACTGCAATGTCACTATGCAAGATTTTGCCATACACTTCCAGGTATTCATGCACCACACCTCGCCACTGAAAGTTCCGTGATCGCTTTACCAATCGATTCCGCCGCAAAGAGAAAGTTACATTCCCATATTCATCAAAAGCCAAGTTATATCGCATAGTTACTGAATCCACTGCGGGATCTAGAGTTTGCTTCAAATCTATAAACTTATGCTGGTCTTCATCCAGCAGCACATCATCGGCATCGAGCCAAAAAATGTAATCCTGAGTAGCTTTGGCAAATGCGTAGTTACGAGCAGCAGAAAAATCATCGATCCAGTCAAAATCATAGATTTGAGCGTTATATTTTTCCGCAATCGCTTTAGTCTGGTCAGTAGATCCTGTATCTACTACAATTATTTCATCTACCAAACGGGCTACACTATCCAAAAGTCGACCAAGGACTTGCTCCTCATTCTTTACAATTAAGCATAGGCTTACAGTTATCATTGTGTTTCACCCTAGCTTAACCGGATAATCATTAAGGTAGCGCCTGCACCATTAGCAATCAGAGTGGTTACTCCTAACAGACCAAAGAGCTGGAGGGAAACTGTATTACCTGCGTTCAAATCAACAATTATACTGTTCTTAAAATTAGAGGTCGCGATAGCTGGGATAATCACTGATGGGGTATAAACTGCCCCATTGATTAAAAGTCTTGTTCCAACCAATAAGCCTAAGGTTGTGTTGACACTGTATGAAATACGATATCTACCAGGTGTATTCACAGTGAAGACGGTATTTGCGCCATTTACTGTAATATCCGGTGATAGAACTTGGGCATTTGGTAGTGGTATACTTACCGGACCTAACAACGTACTAAGTGTAGGTCCTGTGGTATTTGCAGCAAATGCTGCTGTAGCAGAAGGATTAGGCCCAGGCTCACCAGTAGGTCCTGTAGGCCCTGTTGGTCCGGTTGGTCCAGTAGGTCCGGTTGGTCCTGTTGGTCCGGTAGCTCCCGCTGACCCATCTGGACCTATAGGTCCCTCTGGTCCCGTTGCGCCGGTTGCTCCTGTTGGACCAGTTGCTCCTGACGGACCAGTTGGACCGGTAGCGCCTGTTGCTCCTGTCGGGCCTGTAGGACCTACACCACCAGGTGCACCAGGTGCACCAACAGCTCCAGCAGGACCATCAGGCCCCGTTGGCCCTGTTGGGCCAGTTGGTCCAGTTAATCCAGTTGCTCCAGTGGCACCAGTTGCTCCTGTTGGGCCAGTTGCTCCTGTAAATGAACCAGTTGGTCCGGTCGGTCCAGTTGGTCCGGTTGGTCCTATAGCGATAGGAGCAGCCAGAGCACGACTTAACTTGCTGTTTAAAAACCATTGGTTTTTATTGATCGAAGCCAAAACTTCGCTAATCGACCTGTTGAGTTCCATCACTTGCTCAAAAGTGGGCGGACCATCAGTAAGACCAGGTAAAAGCCCTAAGATATATTGGATTTTTTCCCCTTCAGCGTTAATGATATGACTTAGCCCCAGTTCTTCCATGGCGATTGAAGCGATAATACGATTAAGAGCATCTTCTCTTGTGATGGGAGGATCAGGAAGCGCAAAACTTGGTTGTGACATTATATTCTACCTCCTTCTCATTACTAATTACTAGCTTAAACGAATTATCATTAATGTAGCTCCTGCTCCATCACTGATGAGAGTTGCTAATCCTACTATGCCGAACAATTGAAGTGCGATAGTATCCCCAGCATTTATATCGATAATAATCTCATTGGAAAAAGCCGAGAGGGAAAGAAGTGGTATAATGGTCGATTGAACCACAGGACTCCCATTATGCAAAATACGCGCTCCCATAGCAATACCTAGAGTGACATTTACTTGATATGAAATCCGGTAACGACCGCTGGTATTAATGGTAAAGACCTCTGAATTAGCATCCACAGTAATATCTGGTGACAAAATCTGATCGTCAGGAAGGGGAACTAAAGTACCTAACAGTGTTACATTGATACTTGTGCCAGAAGTATTAGCAGCAAAAGCAGCTGTCTCTGTCACATTAGTTCCAGTGGGTCCCGTCGGGCCGGTAGGTCCAGTTGGTCCAGTTGGTCCAGTTGGCCCAGTTGGCCCTGTTGGCCCTGTGGGTCCTGTTGGTCCAGTGGCTCCTGTAGGCCCAGTAGCTCCCGTCGGACCAGTAGCTCCGGTTGCACCTGTAACCCCAGTAGCTCCCGTTGGTCCGGTTGGTCCAGTGGCACCAGCGGGTCCCATCGGCCCGACTTCACCAGTCGGTCCTGTTGGTCCTGTTGGTCCGGTGGCTCCAGTTGGACCTGTTGGACCAGTGGCTCCTGTAGCTACGGTTGGTCCAGTCGGTCCAGTCGGCCCGGTTGGTCCGGTCGGTCCCGTAGGTCCACCTGCCGGCCCCGGCGGACCAGTTGGACCTGTCGGTCCAGTCGGACCTTGTAAAGGCGAAGACGTAAGGGCGCTCTGCATTTTACTATTCAGATACATATGATGCTGAACAACACTGTTCAGTACCTCACGCACGCTTTCGTTCATAGCCAGTACTTCTTCTACAGTAGATGGAGGACTGGTTACTCCCGGCAGCGTTCCTAACACATACTGAAGCTTTTCACCTTCCGCGTTGATAATGTGGCTTAAACCTAATTCTTCCATGGGCAATAGAAGCTAAAATCATTGATATGACATCATCACGACTTAGCGGATTAGGTAGATCGGGAAAACTAGGTTGTGACATAAATGCGCCTCCTTATATGGATCCTAAGGTTACTACTGTACACTATGTAATAAATCGGAGTTCGGTTCTAATCCAATGATGTTTTAACTGTCAACGATAGTATTGATCAAGTTATCAAGTCCGTAACAAAACTCCAGCTTATTCTTCACGAAAAACTGGAACTTGTGACCCGATTAATTAAAAAATCAGAACCATGCCCCAGTCCCCATCCTCAACCACCAAAACCAAAATGCGTCCTCCTAGGTTACGCTGCTGCAAGCGTGCAGAACAAAGAAGATCGATTCCACAACGCAACCGCCATCATTGATGCTAAAGATCCTCATAAAGAAATAAGCGGCTACTACCCACTTACCTACAGCCTGTTTAAACCTAATTCTAATTCCAACTTATTAGCATTGATCATTCCAATTTGGGAAAATCTGGAAGTTAAATGTGATACTCATGCCAATACCTGCCCAACACCAGAGAAGCCCCATATTTTCTCCATGAAAGGTAAAGCGATGATGAGATTGCAATTGAGCCATAACGAACTAAAAACTGCCATTGTCGCCTTTACATTTAAGGTGTGGGTATACGGGATCAGTCAAACTGTGCAGATGATTACTAAGGCTGAAGATAATATTTTCAACCATAATAGTGGCATTATGAAAGTAACCCAAGACAATTTGCGGATCAAAACTGGTTTTACCGAAACTACTACTTCAAACTATGAAAACCAGTAAATGCGTCAATTATGGAATAGGTTTTTCATGTTGATAAGATATGGACAAGGATGTTGAGATCACCATCGTGTTCTATCCCAGGAGCTTGCCCACACTTAGCTGAACCCCTTCACCATATAGCACAGGACTTGCTTACCATTAAACAAGGGATTAATCATGAAATGGCGTAGTATGTCCAGAAACTGACAGCTGTATTTGCAGAATATGCATGTTAAAATGTAACAGTATGTTTTCAGCTTTTGGTGTGCAAAAATTAATCAACTTTTTATTCACTCGATGAATATATAAGGTGAAGTACCTGAGGAGGGAAGGCAGCTAATGGCAATGACAGAATCTGAGCTAATCAGCAGAATCAAACAAGGGGATCGCCAAGCAATGGAAACACTATTCAGCATGCATGTCGATGCAGCTGTGCGCTTGGCTTATATGATCACCCAAGACTGGGCATCTGCAGAAGATGCTGTGCAAGATGCATTTATTCAAGCCTTCCGTTCTATTAACTCATTCCGGGATGGGTTACCATTTAAACCATGGTTTTCACAAATTGTAATTAATAAAGCGAAGAGGTTTAAGCAGAAATTTCGCGCTGATTTGGACTATGAGTCAAATACTGAGGTCAATCATCATTTGGCTTATTCACCCGAGGAGCAAACTCTCGAAAATGAAAAAACCGATCGCCTTTATACAGCAATCAAGCGGTTAGATGAAAAGCACCGCCTGCCCATTATCCTCAAGTACCTAAACGGGATGACGGAAGCGGAAGTGGCCATGGTGTTATCAATACCGCTTTCAACGGTCAAATCACGTCTGTATGTTGCCAGACAACGCTTAAAAGCCAGTTTGCAGGCGGAGAAAAGGGGTGAACAAGGTGCTTGAACACGACAAAGATAGCGAACTGATGGATGAACACGAAATAATTGCAGCTCTAGAGCAGAATACTCAGTGGCATGGTTCTAAGGAGAAGATGTGGTCGCATATTGCTGCCAAAGTCCGACCGGCACCTAGATTCAGGCCATATAAATGGATTGCTGTAGCAGCAGTCATGGTTTTCTTCGTAATTCTCTTTAATCAAAGCAGTCCACTGCCACCAGAATCCTCCAATGAAGCATTCTTGGAAGAAAGCAGTGCTCCTGTACGCATGTTTTCAGCCATGGTAACAGAAGAGGCCGCTGAAGATGAGGTGACGGTACGGCTCGATTTACAGAGCTCAATCAACCTTAGTTCTACACTAGAAATCAAATTGGAATTAATAATTAATGGTCCACAAGAACTAACCTTGGACATTCCTGTGATCCGAGTGTTACATGCCAACAACCAAGGGTTAGTAACAATTGTGCAAGAAGTTCCGCTGACACACTGGCGCGGAGCCATTGTCTCCACAGGAAAAACGCAATCAGGCACCTTGACACTTGATGCACCACAACAACCTGGCCAGTATCAAGTGGAAGTTAGCGTCCCGGGAACAATTGAATCCAGACCAGTGTTTTTCAGCCAAACTGCAAGTTTTACTGTGAACGACTAAATATAAGGAGGATGTTGTTATGAAACACATATCAAAATTATTCCTGTTTGTTAGTTTTGTACTGATATTGACTACTAGCATTGTTTCTGCCCAATCAGCAGGCGGTAAGGGAATTATCCGCGTCACAGGGGATGCTGTCATTGCAGTCACGCCGGATGTAGCTTATATAACCTTAGGAGTGGAAACACGGGATCAATCAGCAGAAACCGCTTCGCAGCGCAATAGTGAGCTGATGACTAACGTCATCAAAGTCTTAAAAGAATATGGTTTGACAGATCAAGAGCTTACTACCAGTGGATATTCGATTTACAGTTATCAGGAAGCTGACCCATCTAGCAATCCAGCACGTTACCAAACAGTGTATTATGTCCGCAATCAGGTAAACATCAAAACCAAACATCTCGAGGACATCGGTACAATTATCGATCTAGCCATTAAAGCTGGAGCCAACCAAGTTCAGGGAATTTCTTTCGATGTTGAGAACAAAGCGGAACTGCAGCTTGTTGCTCTAAAAAACGCAACAGAACAAGCGCGGCGCAAGGCTGAAGCAATTGCTGCCGCAGCAGGAGTGGAGATTCAAGGAATCGCTGACATCACTGAGCAAAGCGATACCTATGCACCCTATACAGACACTGTGTTGTTCAAAAATGCTTTAGCTGAGTCCGTCAGAACACCCATTAATCCTGGTGATGTGCAAGTAAAATCCAGTGTCGTCGTTGAATTCACCTTTTAAGCAGTAAAATGCATTTAAAATGTAGCACGTGCAAACCAGCACGTGCTTTTGTTATAAGCTTATCAGCTTTTGTTAAGGTATACTACTGCGCTTTCCAGCCGGTGGTCTTTGATTTCGGTTACCTTGATCGTTAAGTCGAATTCTTCTAGCTGAGGTGTGCTGCCATCAGGAGGGATACTACCCAGAAGTCCAAAAACAAAACCAGCAAATGTTTCATATTCCTCAACAGGCAAGTCCACTTGTAGTTCTGCCGCTACTTTGCTCAAAGGAACTGTTCCGTGGATCCGCCATGTATTAGAATCAATGCGCTCAATTGGCGGTTCTTCCCGTGGTGCTGAGATATCATCCTCAAGATCACCCACAAGTTGCTCTAAAAGGTCATTGATGGTAATGATCCCACTCATACCGCCATACTCATCTACCACCACAGCAAAGTGGTTGCGCGTTTTTTTCATGTTACGAAACAAGGTATCCGCCTTGATAGTCTCAGGGATGAAATAAGCTGGTCGAACAGCTTTCTGCAAAACTTCCTCGCGACTACGTTCCTTAAGCCGAAAGTAATCCTTAGCGTACAATACACCAATCACGTTGTCAGGGCTATCAGAACAAACTGGATAAATTGAATGGCGGCTTCCATAAATAGTATCTTCCCACTGCTCGTCACTTTCTTCAAGCCAAAGGATGGATACCTCTGTACGGTGAGTCATGATCTCTGCTGCAGATATGTCATTAAATTCAAAAATATTATGGATCATTGCCTGTTCATCGGGGAGAATCGTGCCCTTTTCCTTGCCTGCATCAAGAATCAGGCGAATCTCTTCCTCAGCATTTTCTTCTTCTTGTGCGTTGGGGTCGATACCAAATAAACGCATCAAGCCATTTGTGGACACTGTGAACAGCCAAACTGCTGGTCGAAATGCCTTTGATATAGTATAGATTAATCCTGACATTCCTAAAGCTATCTTTTCGGTTTGCTTTAAAGCAATGCGTTTGGGAATTAGTTCTCCAAGAAGAACGGTAAAATAGGTTAAGAGCAGAGTAATAATTACCACTGATAACATATTTACCACGGGCGCAGGAATGCCAAAACCACGAGAGATAAACCAGTTGACTAAACGATCGGAGAAGTTCTCTGTAGCCACTGCACTACTTAGAAGGTTTATTAAAGTGATCCCAACCTGAATGGTAGCAAGGAAACCGGAAGGCTGGTTTAACAACTTCATTAGGCGAACGGAACGCTTATCGCCCTCCGCAGCTAAATGAGCCAATTTGTTTTGATTCATAGTGAGCACAGCTATTTCCGCACTAGCAAAAATGGCATTAAGAAAAATGAAACCTGACTGCAGTATGAGCAACCATGCTAAGCTACTAGTCAAAGTCTCAACCTCCCACAAGTCCTAATCCATCATTAGTAATAGGATGTGACATTATTGTCCTCACAATGTGCAGCTTTAGTTTCTGGATATAGAAAACATAAGAGGGTACTGCTTCAGTGTGAAACAGTACCCTCTGCTCTCATGCTTTAGAACTCGATTGAACCGACTGTCCGTGGAAATGGAATCACGTCTCTAATGTTCGTCATACCAGTGAGATACATGATGGCTCGTTCAAATCCTAATCCAAACCCGGAGTGGGGGTTGCTGCCATATTTCCTGGTATCAAGGTACCACCAATAATCTTCTTCGCGTAAACCCAACTCTCTCATTCGTCCCAAGAGCACGTCATAACGTTCTTCTCTTTGGCTTCCACCAATAATCTCACCTACACCTGGCACCAAGAGATCCATTGCTGCAACGGTCTTTTGATCATCGTTGAGACGCATATAAAAAGCTTTAATTTCTTTAGGATAATTAGTCACAAAGACTGGTTTCTTGAAAACCTGCTCTGTAAGATAACGCTCATGTTCGGTTTGCAGATCACAACCCCACTTTACAGGGTATTGGAATTTTTGATCTGCTTTGGCAAGTATTTCAATGGCTTCTGTATACGTTATCCGATCAAAGTCTGAGTTGACAACATTTTGTAAACGCGTGAAGAGCTCTTTATCCACAAAGTTGTTAAAGAACTCCATTTCCTCAGGAGCATTCTCCAAGCAATAATTAATTAAATACTTCACCATAGCCTCAGCAAGCTGCATGTTGTCATTTAGATCTGCAAAGGCCATTTCTGGTTCAATCATCCAAAATTCTGCAGCATGGCGCGGAGTGTTTGAATTCTCTGCCCGGAATGTCGGACCGAAGGTGTAGACTTTACGGAAAGCGGAAGCATAAGTTTCCACAGCCAGCTGACCACTGACTGTCAAGTTGACCTGCCGCCCAAAGAAGTCTTCAGAGAAGTCAACATTACCATTGGCATCACATTGAATTTTGCTCAAATCCAGCGTAGTCACCTGGAACATTTCGCCAGCGCCTTCACAGTCACTTCCTGTAATGATTGGAGTATGTACATATACAAAGCCGCGTTCCTGGAAAAACTTGTGAATAGCATAGGCTGCCAATGACCGCACCCGGAATACAGCAGAAAAAGTATTGGTCCGCGGGCGTAAATGAGCGATAGTGCGTAAATACTCAAAGCTGTGGCGCTTTTTCTGCAGCGGATAATCGTTTGCTGATGGACCCTCAATGGTGATCTGTTCAGCTTTGAGCTCAAAAGGTTGCTTGGTTCCTGGACTTTCCACCAATGTACCTTCCACAGTGATGGCTGAGCTGATGCTAAGCTTGATCACCTCTGTGAAATTTGGCAGAGTATCATCTAGCACCACTTGTAAGTTGCGGAAGAATGTCCCATCATTCAACTCAATAAAAGCGAAACTTTTGGAATCCCTGATTGTGCGGATCCATCCAGAAACTTGTATTTTTTGATTGATAAAAGCACTGTAATCACGAAATAGTTGCTTAACCTCAACCTTATTCACATTAAATCCTCCCACAATTTATAATAAAAAGATATTGTGCGCTTCACATTGCTTGACGGTGTGCTCTGGCCAGACTGATGCTTGTACTTCACCTATGTGCATTTTCTCCAAAAAATACATGCACAACCGAGATTGACCAATTCCTCCACCAATCGTCAGAGGTAATTGACCGGAAAGCAGCTGTTGATGGTAAGGTAAACTGGCCCAGCTCTCACAATTGGCAGCTTGCAGCTGATGACGTAATGCGGCAGCATCAACACGAATTCCCATCGAAGAAAGCTCGAGTGCTTGTTCCAACAAAGGATGCCAAACGAGAATATCCCCATTCAACTCCCAGTCATCATAGTCTGGTGCCCGCCGGTCATGAGGAATTCCAGACCGCAACTTTCCACCAATCTGCATAATGAAGACTGCTCCTTTGTCCCTTGTAATAGCATTTTCTCTTGCCTTTGGATCTAAGTTCGGGTACAAATCTTCAAGTTCCTGCGCTGTAATGGGCGTAATCGTATCTGGTAACTCCCATTCCAAAACAGGGAAGTGCTGATGAATCACTGTTTCTGTATGCTTAAGGCAAGTGAAGATCTTGTCAACAATTGCTAACAAAAAATCGCGATTACGTTCTCTTTCACTGATTATTCTTTCCCAGTCCCATTGATCAACATATAATGAGTGCAGATTATCAAGAGTTTCATCGCGCCTAATAGCGTTCATATCGGTATAAAGTCCTTCACCTACTTGAAAACCATATCGCTTTAGTGCTAAACGTTTCCATTTAGCCAACGAATGAACAATCTCGCACTGACCGGCTAAGGCAGGAACATCAAACTCTATTGGTCTTTCTATACCCGTTAAGTTATCATTAAGGCCACTTTGGTGCAACACAAACAATGGTGCTGAAACGCGGGTCAGATTTAACTGATCAGCTAAAATCCTCTCAAAAGAGTCTTTGAGGATCTTAATGCCAATCTCAGTTTCTCGTAAAGACAGTTTGCTGGTGTAACTGATAAGCTTCAAAACAGAGTTCCTCCCCTCTTCCGATCGTAGTGTGGAATTATTAAATCTTATAAATTCCGCTTTATTAATAGAATTCCTGCAACTATTGGTTATTTATGGCACAGTCCAAACGCTCCTCAAATAACTAGTGGCAGGAAAATACCTTCCTGCCATTAGTGTACCAATACTTTATTCAGAAAAACGATCATAACAGACAATTTCATCTAAGCTTTTGCGTGATCTAGCTTCTGGATTCTCTGCCGGATATCCCAACGGCATTAACTCTACTACTTTATATCGTTCAGGTATTCCTAAAGCTTCACGAGCGACTTGTTGATCGAACCCTCCAATCCAGCATGTCCCCAAACCTAAAGCACACGCTGCTAGTGTAATGTTTGTCATAGCAATCGCCAAATCCACTGCATATGCTGGAACTTCACACTGCATCAACCGCTCTGGATCCAGCGCTACTCCAGCAATTATTACAGGAGCTTCAGCAATAAATTGATATTTAGTAGCTTTAGCTAGCTTTTCACGCTGTGCTTTGTCTCTCACCACAACAAACTTCCACAACTGTGCATTCCGTGCTGATGGGGCCAAGCGCGCAGCTTCCAATACCTGCACCAGCTTATCCTCTTCAATAGGTCGATCTAAGTACTTGCGGATACTTCTCCGTTCTTTAATTGCTGTTAAGGTATCCAAAAACAACACCTCCATTGATTTTTATAAGGGGTCTGACCCCTAAATAAATAATGCGGTGATTGTAAGATCTGTTTGCGGGGTAATGGTGATTGTTTCGCAATATCTTAGTTCAGGTGGTACTCCCTCCCAGCCAGCAAACCGACTGCCGGGCTGAGCAACCGCTGTGAGAGTTATTGGAATATCTTTGAAGTAAATACCTGTCCACTGATCTGGATTAAACACACCAGGAGTAGCCGTGGTCAGCTCCAGAGAATTCACTTTGACATACCCCTTGGTCGAATCAGTTTGAACTGTCAATTGATAGGTTCCTGCTAACCCAAAATAACGGATAAGATGGTTGCAGTTAGCCTGAGGTCGTAATCTGGCAAAGTTTCGCAGACTATTATTTTGCTGCTTCCACATCTGCTTAGTGGCTGCTGGTTTGTTCCAACGCCGGATGTGTTCTTCGATTTCTGGTTCCATGATTGCTTCTAAACGGTCGATCTCCGCAATAACTACCTCCGGCAGGAAAGTGCTGTTCATATGGTCAGCACTGCGGTTGAGGAAAGCTATGCGAAATTCGTCATTCTGCAGCAGTGACCGCAATAAAAAGGTAGCCCATGGTTGATTGTGCCACTCAGTCCCATTGGTTCTGGTAGCATTAACAATGGTATTAGCTGTAAAGTCTGCGAACGCCAAGTCTAAATCGTAGATCATCCATCGCCACAAACCATCATGTCCATACGGTGCATCCAGGTCATTTACTGACACTGCCTTACGCCAAAGGCGGACATTGTTGCCTGGCCAATCGTGGTTTTGAATATAGATCTGCACTGATACATAATCCAAATATTGATCTATATCGATCAGCCGCTTGACCTGCTCATAAACTGTAGGATCAGCCAGTGTAGCAACAGTTGGGTACCCTTTAGTGCGATAATCTGGATCAATCAAGCGCAACAAGGCTCGGTAGTGTTCCCGTTCAGGATCATCCAATGGCGTGTTGCTTTCATTGGTATAGACATTATCTTCAATTATTTCCACCTGTTCAGGGTCAATTCCATATTTATAGTAAAAGTACCATTCATCCTGCCGGTCCCGCAGATTGTGAATTCCCCAATACTCTCCATTGAGATAAACCACAGCGGGACGGAAATTCTGCACATCCAATTTAGTATGCTGCAATAAGTTGTGCAGCAACCCATCTTTAAACATCGTGTTATCCCAAGTATTACCACCATTGCGCAGTACAAAAGATTTATACTCGGTATATGGGGCATTTGTTAAAGGATTAGTACGTTCTGGAAAGATTACATGATTAAAGGTATTCAGCTGATCATAATTATCTGAGGCTATAATCCGTAAACTTTTCTGAGCATAAGCCCTTGAAGCATCACCATGGATCCGTACCCCTGCGTTTTGGTTGATGGCTAAGATGCCACCAGGTTCCCAAAATGCAATGTGGATCTCTCTTTCCCATAAACTTCCGCGGCCATGAAAGTTACCGCTTCCCCAAATGTGGAAAGCCCATGGCAAGTTCTCGTGAAAACCTCTACCAGGTAAGTAAATACCATTGTCATAATCAAACAAATCTAAGGGATCAACTGTAATAGCGATCACCGGCACAGTATGGCGCTGCCACCCGCGTGGATCTACAAAATATGTTTGGGTAACAACCTCACTGGGTACATGATTGGCGTTATAAGCCCTCGCGCGAATAACAGTCCCTCTAAATTGCTCAGTTCTAGGTAAATACCAGCGATTATAGCTTGATTGAATATGAGTTAGAGGTGGCCGCGGAGTAACACCGCGACGGATAGTCAGAGCTGCTCTGGCCACCGGTGTAAAAGACTGCTCAATCAAAATTGGTTCCGTATAAACATAGGTACGTTCTGGATTGCGCTCAGGATCTGGTATAGAACCATCCAGCGTATAATAGACTATTGTCCCTGGTTGAGGTTCTATGTTTAAGTAAAATGCTTCGGTGTAAAAACCACCGACGTGAGAAAATTGAGGATTTAAACTTGAATCAGGCTGAATATAAGCGACTGCAGTGTTGTTTGATTTCCCTGGTGTCGCATTGCTGCGATCAAATAGAGAAAAAAGAGCACCCCCATCCTGCATACGGCCATAACTGAAGTCTTGCTTAATCCTTGGAACATAGACACAATCGACAATTGTCCGCCGATCCCGCTGTGTGAGAACAATGGTTTCACCTGTTTGACTGATTTTAAAGTTAGTATGCAGCTCTCCACTGCGCTGGTCTTGACCAGAGGCAAAGATTAGCAGATAACCGTGGGGTTCAATCCAAGTCCCAGCAGGAATGGGCCATTTATCAAGCTGATCAAGATCGTCTGTTAAATAATAACCACCTAAATGAATAGCCAAATCTGTAGGATTATACAATTCAATCCAATCACTGGTTTGACCACTACCGTCAACTAACGTACGACCATTGGAAGTCATGACTTCATTAATTACAATATTTTGCTGCAAAAGCGTTGGTAAAGCTTTGGGGTACCGTTTGCTGATGTTATTCCAATATGGACGGACTGGTGCATAACCATCAAACTGCTCCAAACTTGAAATATAAATCGGATTATTGCGGATATCCACCTCGGCAGGAATCCCTGCTCCTCTTTTGTCTTGCAGCGCTCCATTAGCCATAAGTTCGCCAAGTACCGTAAGATCCGTAATCTGGGTATTGTTCAGAATAAGGCGCTGCAGCTTAGTGAGGGAAGCCAAATAGATGATTTGTTCACCCACAGGTACATCAGATAGAACTAATGTCTCCAAATTGGATAAGTCAGCTATCGGTGCGATTGATTCCAACTCAGTATTCCCGCGTAGATTCAGGTATTGTAGGTTGCGCAAGTATTCAATTCCCTGCAGATTGGTAATACTGCGCGCCGGAGCATCTAAACGAACGACTGACAATAAGTCAGCTTCGGTTAAAGCACAATCCATCAGCCCTAAAGCTTCTCGTACTGCAATTTCCAGATTGGGATCCGCGAACCAGGCTGATTCCGCTTGAACACAGTCAAACCATACATATAGTCCAATGATAAAAAACAGTATTGCCCATAACCAGCATCGTTTCACCACTGTTCCCACCTGCTCAATTATTTATTGTCAATACGCGACACACATGGATTATCAGAAAGATAATATCGCCAGAGTTTATCCTTGTATTCTTCAGCATAATCAATGTTAATGCGCTTACTATGGACTATCTGGTTCTCTGGTACCGTTTCTCCAAGCTCAATGAATAACTCCGTTCCCTCTACAAGATTATAACCATTAAAAGTGCGATCGATGGCCAGCGCACGGCAAAGTTTTCCTGGGCCGCTCAATAAACGCTCAAAATTTCCAGTATGTCCGCTCAAATTTCGCATTGTCTCAATACCTTCCCGCGGTTCTGCTGCGCGTATTAAAACAGCTTGCGGCTGGTCTTGTTGAGCGGTAACAATATTGAGCATGTAGTACATTCCATATATCATGTAAATATAAGCATGACCTCCAGGTAAGAATAACGCTTCGGTGCGTTTAGTACGTTTATTCCTATAGGCATGGCAGCCTTTATCTTCCGGACCGCGGTATGCTTCAGTTTCTACAATCTTACAGACAAGCTTTTGGTTATTATAAACCCGTACTAGGTAAGCACCTAGTAATGCTGGGGCGACCGTTAAAACGTCACGCTGAAAAAAGTCATAGCCAAGTCTCATGATGATCCTCCAGCTAAAATATCTATTCCCAATCAATTTCTGTATCGTTCTCGTTGTTGATTTACAGCAAATATGATATATACATTATATGAGCTCAAATATATCAATGAAGTTGGTGATTCAATGCAGCAATTCTTTCGCGCTTTTCAGTTAGCCAAAAATCAATGGGGCAGGCGCATTTTAGCAACAATTGGTATTATAGGCGACTCGTTGTTGTTAATTATTATCCCGCTGATCACCCGCAGTGTATTTGACAGTTTTACATCCGATCAACCATTGGTAGAAATCTTGAACACTCTGCGACTCGGGGCCACCTATTTGCTTATTTTGGCAATTGCCAGATTTGTGTTTCTTTACATTGAGACATACTTCCAAGAGGGGACAGGAACATACATTAGCCACGATATCCGTCAGCAGCTGTTTCGGAAACTGTTACATCTTCCTTTCAGCTTCTTTGATAAACACAAAACCGGTGATTTGATGTCCGTACTCACACGTGATGTCGATGCTGTCCGCGATGGTACAGGTTTTGTGATCATGCTGATCATCGTAAACGCTCTGACAATCTTAGGCGTCACCATTACCATGTTTATCCTACATCCTGTATTAACTTTAATCATTGTATCCATTTTTCCCTTCTTGGCTTTATTGGCTTTATGGTATTCCAAGCGTATCGGCCCTTTATACCAAAGCCTTCAGGAGCAGTCGGGACGCTTGCACACAACAGCTCAAGAGAACATTTCTGGTATCCGTGTCGTCAAAGCTTTTACCCGACAAAAAGAAGAACAAGCCAAGTTTGGGCGGGAAAATAAGCTCTACTATGACATTAGAATGAAAATTGCCTATCTCAGCAGTTTAGTACATCCTGGATTAGACTTCCTCAGCTCGCTGGCTAGCATGGTTGCGTTTGGCGCAAGTGGATACTTTGTCATCAAGGGCGAAATCACCATCGGTACAATGATTGCTTTTACCAGTTTTGCCGACTCGCTTATCTGGCCAGTACGGCAGATTGGCTGGCTGTCGGAACTGATTCAAAGTGCTATCGCTGGTGCAGAACGGATCTATGAAATTATCGATACCGAAAATACCTTGCCGGAAACATCAGAACCAATCCGTAAGCAAATCCGCGGTGACATTGTCTTTGATCATGTATCGTTTGCATATCCAAATGGTGAGGAAGCTGTCAAAGACTTTTCATTAACTATTCCTGCTGGTTCCACTGTCTGCCTTTTAGGGCTAACAGGATCGGGTAAAACCACTATTGCTAATTTGTTAGCACGGTTTTATGATCCTACGTCAGGAAGAATCACTGTCGATGGAATCGATCTACGCCAGTGGGACCTTAAGTATCTCCGCAACCAAATTGGTTTCGTCTTTCAGGATAACTTTTTGTTTTCTGCTTCGCTGCGGGATAATATCACCATGGGTCAACCAGCTGACCAAGCACAAATTGAACAAGCGATTTCAGCTGCACAAGCTGCAAAGTTTATCAATGCATTACCAGAAGGATTAGATACCATCGTTGGTGAACGCGGTATCGGTTTATCTGGCGGCGAAAGGCAGCGGGTGGCCATCGCTCGAGCTATTCTACACGCTCCTCCGGTGCTCATTTTTGACGACTCATCTTCTAGTTTGGATATGCGCACAGAAGCAGCCCTACAACGAGATCTTAACCAACTATACCAAAATCGCACTGTTCTTGTTATCGCTCAGAGAGTCTCTACTGCAAAGAGTGCGGATCATATTGTAGTGTTGGATTCAGGAAGGATTGTCGAGCAAGGGACCCATGAGGAGCTGCTGGCACACAATGGGGTCTATGCCCAATTAAATCGCATTCAAATGGAAAACATGAGCATGCTCGTTGATACGGAGGTGGCCAACCTTGAGCACTAAAGATGACATTAACACACGCAGAGGTAAAATCAGCGACTTAGGATTGCTTCTTCCATATATAAAGCAGCATCGTTTCAAGCTGCTGCTAGCTGTTGGATTGATGCTAATTTCTAGTTTAGTCAGCATCATTATACCAATATTGGTGCGTACTGCTATTGATGAACATATTGTTCAGAGAGATGCTAATGGACTTATGATGATAGCTCTGCTAGCAGTTGGTTTGACTTTAGTTATGAATATCGCTAATGTATTCCGCGCTCGCGTAATGGCGGAGATTGGTCAAGGATCAATCCGAGACATTCGAGACCGTGTTTTCGCTAAACTCCAGCTGTTACCAGTAAAATTTTTTGATCATATTCCAGTTGGCAAAGTAGTTACACGGTTAACGAGCGATGTGGACGCTTTATCCGAATTAGTTAGCAATGCCATTGTCAGCATGATCATTGATACAATCAAACTCATTGGTTTTCTAGCTTTAATGATTTGGCTCGATCTTCGCTTGACTATTGTTACATTACTGTGTGTACCTATTTTAGGCTTTGCCCTCACCTTTCTTTCCACCAGGATCGGAAAAGCAGAAGACCAAGAACGTGAGCAAACTTCAGTAGTCAACGCTAATTTACAGGAAAGCATCTCGGGAGTTAGAGTAATTCAGGCATTTCAAGCCCAAGATTTCTTCTTTGATAAGTTTGAAACAGAGAATCATCGCCTGCTCAAGGCTGGATTACGCACAATCAGCACCTACGCTTATTTTTGGCCAACTGTCGATTTGAGCTGGACTATTAGTACTGCAGCAATCCTATATTTTGGCGGGCGCTGGGTACTTGATGGAACTACCACAGTTGGTACCTTGGTTGCGTTTAATACCTATTCTGGTCAGTTTTTCGGACCACTGAGGGGACTGACTCAAGCTTATCGTATTATTCAGCGTGCATTGGCTGGCGCTGTCAGGCTCAATCAGATTTTGACCACACCAACCGAGACAGAAGTAACCCTCCCACTCATGCCGGAGATCAAGGGTGAAGTCGAATTTGTAAATGTAAGCTTTGGTTATGATGAAAATGATGTGGTACTGCACAATATAAGCTTTAAGGCTGAACCAGGCAAAACCGTGGCTTTAGTCGGTCATACTGGCGCTGGTAAGACTTCGATCATTAATCTGCTCTGTCGCTTTTATAATCCTGTAGAAGGAAAAATACTGGTTGATGGTCTAGATATCAATCAGTATGACCTGCAGAGCTATCGCAAGCAGATTGGCCTGGTGCTCCAGGAGCCCTTCCTCTTTTCAGGTACCCTGCGGGATAACTTATTATTTGGTGCACCTCAGGCTACCGACGCAGAAATCTGGCAAGCCTTAGAAACTGTTGGTTTGGCAGAATCGTTTAAAAAGCACAATATCACTTTGGATACCGTCCTGACCGAACGAGGAGCCAATTTTTCTACTGGTCAGCGTCAGTTGATTTCTTTTGCTCGCGCTTTAATATCTAATCCACGCATTCTCATCCTTGACGAAGCAACTGCCCACGTGGATACCCTAACCGAACAAAAAGTACAGCAAGCTTTAGCCAAGCTATTAACCGGAAGAACATCCTTTGTGATTGCCCATCGGTTATCTACGATTCGTAACGCCGATTTGATCTTGGTAATTGGCAACGGACGGATCCTAGAAAGCGGCACACACGAACAGTTATTGGCACTTAAAGGTGAATATTGGCAGTTGTGCCACAGTCAATTAAATGGGGGTCAGACCCTTCAATAAAAAAAAGGGGGGATAACCCCCTTTTTTTAGAACGTCTGCTCCAGTTCATCAACCAGAGAACCTACAAAAGCTACAGCCTTTCTAATCGGCTCAGGTGTTGACATATCTAGACCAGCAATTTGAGCATGATCAAGCGGTTTGTACTTCCCGCCAACTTTCAGGAAGTTAAGCCACCGCTCCACAGCTGGCTGTCCTTCGCTCTGTATCATCTGAGCACAGGCAGTGGCAATAGTCAAACCAGCTGAATATGTATAAGGATACAAGCCCATGTAATAGTGTGGCTGCCGCATCCAAGTCAGGCGAGCGAGATCATCAATCTCAACAGCATCTCCCCAGAAATCTGTTAGAACATCACCTTTCAGTTGATTTAGCAGACTGGCTGTAATTGCTCGCCCTTGCTCAGCAGCTGCATAAACTCGACGCTGCAGCTCTCCTTCCAGCAAGTGGGTAACAAAATTGTGATAATATGTACCCATGTACTGCATAATCACCCAACGTTTCATCCGCACATTGTCAGATTGTGCTAAAATGTGATTACCTAAAATCAGTTCATTCATCGTAGAAGGAGCTTCTACTAAGTACGTCGAAGGACGTAAACTGAGTAGGTTATTATACTTGCTGGCTAGTGCAAAATGCCCAGCATGCCCAAGCTCATGAACCAACGTGAATGCTGAGCGCATATTATCTGTCCATGTCATCAGAATGTAGGGATGAACACCGTACACTGGATGGCAGAAAGCTCCTGTTGATTTACCTACATTATCTGCCAAATCCACCCAGCGATTATGCAGTCCCTCATAGATGATCTCCAGATACTCCTCACCAAAGATTTTCAAAGCTTCAATGATTAGCTCACGTGCTTCAGAGAAAGAAATCTTAGGATCATATTCAGGATCTAATGGCGCTTTTAAATCACAGAACATCATTTTGTCTAATCCCAGCTGTTCCTGTTTCAATCGAGCATAACGGCGCATATGAGGAGCTAATTCTTTAAATATCACATCCAACTGATTATGATACATGGTTTCGGTAACCTGCTGAGGCTCGAGCAGCATTTCTGTCACCGAACGGTAGTTCCTAAGTTTGGCAAACAGCACTTGCTTCTTAACTTCAGTTCCATATGTAGCAGCAAAGGTGTTTTGATACTGCTTTAAAGTTTGCACAAAAGATGCGGCTGCTTTGCGTCGTAAATCTGTATCAGCAATTGATTCATACAGATCCTCATACAGTGCAAAGGACATGGCATGTTCAGCTCCATTTTGATCTTGAATTGGCTGGAACTCCATATCAGCTGCTTTCGCTCTTTGATATATCATATACGGCGCGGAATGAATTTCACTCAAGGCAGCGAGCACGCGCTCAGTCTCGGGCGATAATCGGTGTGGTTTCGTTTCTAAGATATCGTTTATAAACTTGACATATTCTTTTGCTGCTGGGTCTTGCAAGTATTGCTGAATGACTTCTTCAGGTAAATCCATGATCTCCGACTCAATAAACGACAACTCCGATCCCGCTCTTGCTTCGAACGCCCATACTTTTCCACTCTTCTCTTGATTGGCAGGATTGGCGCCATCAGCTGATAAGAGCAAATCAGCATAGGCTCCAACTTTGAGCAACTTTTGCATAAAAGTCTCATAAGCTTTAAGGCAGGCGACAAACTCAGTATTAGAATGCTGCAGCTTCCCCTGATATTGCTTAACATTAGCCAAATCTTGCTCAAGCGCACTGAGTTCAGCTTCCCATGCTTGATCACTGGGGAAGAGGTCTGTTAGGTTCCAAGTCAGCTCTGCAGGGACTTCCTGCCGCTGCAGCCTCATGGTTCTGTTTGCTGGCATAATATCATCTCCTACTCACTAATCTCGTTATATTATATTACAAGAAATACGAATACCGCAAGTTTCCATAGTACATAATCAAAAAGTCGCTAATAGCAGCAAAAATACGAACATTCACTTGACACTGCAATTCGTTTTTTATATGATTAACCTAGTCTTATTAGGAATGGAGGTATCGGCTTGTCTTTATCTGTTGTTGATATTACCAAAGATTTCCGGGATGTCCGTGCCGTGGATCATTTGTCGCTTGAGGTTAAAGAAGGCAGCATTTTTGGTTTTTTAGGACCAAACGGTGCTGGTAAAACTACAACCATGCGCATGATCCTGGACATTATCCAACCCGATACTGGCTCAGTTACTTGGAAAGGCACACGCCTTAGTAAACATCCACTTGGAACCTTTGGCTACCTTCCTGAAGAACGTGGGCTCTATCCAAAAATGCGCGTCGAGGAGCATTTGATTTTCCTTGCCAGGCTTAATGGACTAAGCAAACGTGATGCTGTCCAACGTACAAAAGCCATGATCGACCGCTTTGGTTTAGGTGAATACCGGCATAAACGCATTGAAGAGTTATCCAAAGGAAATCAGCAAAAAGTACAAACAATCAGCACCTTAATTCATGATCCAGAAATAGTCTTCCTAGATGAACCATTCAGCGGACTGGATCCAGTGAATACTGATTTGCTCAAGCAGCTTTTGCTTGAAGGTAACCGTAAAGGACAAACCATTATCTTTTCCAGCCACCGGATGGAACAAGTTGAAGAACTTTGTCAAGATATTTGCATCCTAAACCGTGGCAAGCTTGTTCTCTATGGCAACCTGCGGTCAATCAAACAATCAATGGGACGGCAATATCTACGTCTATCTGTAGATGGCAATCAAGACTTTTGGCGAGCTTTTCCCGAACTGCAGTTAGTGAGTCAGACTCCTGAGTATCTTGTATTTAAGCTCACCGACAAGGTAGATACTAATAAAGTTTTGCAGGCTGCTGCTCAGGCCGGCCAAGTTGTACATTTTGAGCTTGCAGAACCTACCTTGTACCAAATCTTTGTCAGTAAAGTAGGTGAAGTTTCGTGAAAAATATTGCAGTTTTAATTAGCCGCGATTTCTCGACACGGGTAAAGACTACTTCTTATGTCCTCACCACCATCCTAGGAGTGCTTTTAATCTTTGTCTTGGCATTTATCCCAGTAGTGATTGATTGGTTTGATACGCGTTTTGAACAAACCGAAATCCACCTCTTATTAGTGGATAAAACTAATTTGCTGGGAAGGAATGTGGAGCAAGTCCTGACACAGCAGTATCAAGGTGCAGAAAATGTCAGCATCACCCCTGTTTCAGATATGTCCGAAACAGAAATGGTGGCAATGATGACAACTGAAGGCAAAACTGGCATATTGGTGATTGAATACGATGAACTTGGTGAGCCAGTGTATTCACTACATACCACAAACGCTTCTAATATTAGCCAAAACAGTACTGTGCAACGGATTATCAACCAAGCACACATCCTATATAATGCCGACAGATTAGGCCTGTCTTTCGCAGAGGTTTCGATGCTGTTGAGCAACCCTGACCTGCGTGTTAAAGAGATAACCCCTACTGTTGAGGAATTCCTTGAACAAGCCAAAGAAGTTGAGGCAGAAATTCACTTTCAATCCTGGGTGCTAGCATACCTGTTATTATTAGTACTGTATATGGCTCTTATGCTATACGGCAATATGGTGGCCTCAGGTGTGGCTGAAGAAAAGAGTTCACGGATAATGGAAGTTATGGTTTCCATGGTCAAACCATTGCACTTGATGATAGGCAAAATCGTTGGAATTGGGGCACTCGGTTTGCTGCAATTCATAATCTGGATCGCTACAGGTATTGTGGTAGTTGTCATTAAAAACATCGGTTTTTCCATCAGTTCAATTCCTTTGACCACATTATTATGGTTTGCATTCTTTTTCATTCTTGGCTACTTGTTTTATGCAACCATTTTTGCAGCTGCTGGTGCTTTGGTAAGTCGGGTCGAAGAGGTTCAGCAAGTGGTCACTGTTTTGATGATGGGGATAATTGTCGGTTTCATCATATCTTACGCATCTTTTATGAATCCAAATAGTTCCTTGGCAACAGTAACGTCACTCATCCCCTTATTCTCACCAATGGTGATGTTCTCACGCTTAACTCTAACCAGTCCACCAACATGGCAGGTTATTACCTCCATTGCCCTGCTCATTGGGGGTATTGTTGTTAACACTTGGTTAGGAGCAAAGATATACCGAATTGGTGTCTTAATGTACGGCAAAAGACCACGTCTTAAGGAAGTCCTGCGTTATATTACTGAGTAAACAGCTCTAAATTCAAACAAGTCTCGGCAGCAGATACCGAGACTTGTTTTATAATACAGGAATTCAAGCTTGCGTTGAGAATATTAAAAAGGCAGATTTCCTTAAAGGAGGTTCATCTATGCAAACCAGAAAGTATCTGGTACTGATACTGATTGTAATTGCTGCTTTAAGTATGCAAGGCTGTACAGAAGTAGAACCAGCACGCGAATTGGTGCGCCGTCAGATATTCCGTGATGATTTTGATGCAGTGGTACTAGCTGATCATTGGCTGGTTGGTCCAGAAGATGGGCAACGATATGATGACCTATGGTCAGTTACTAAAAACCAGGGCTTTTTGACCGTCACTACCCAACCAGGCGATTTTCACCAAACCAACAACAATCCAGTAAACTTGTTCTTATACCAAGTTCGCTACGAAAACTTTGAAGTGGTAACCCATATCCTTTTCCAACCGGAACAGGAGGGAGAACAAGCTGGTATTTTGCTATATCAAGACATGGATAACTTCGCTGGATTGGCACTTGCCCATACAGGCAGCCGTCAAGTAGTTGAACCGGGCCTAGAAACCAATGCAGTATATACAAGCTGGGCTAAGAATATTTTTAAAACAAATGAGATGTACCTGAAAATGACATTAATTGATAATCAAATTTCTTATGCCTTTAGTAGAGACGGCATTTCTTGGACCAACATCAAAGAACGGCCCTATGTCAGTTGGGAAGGACCAGTTTATGTGGTCTTGTACGCTATCTGCCCCGTAAATGGACGGGAGATTGACGCTCAGTTTGATTACGTCGAAGTCACCGAACTAGAATGGGAACCTATTATAGAAACTATTTAAACTGCTCCAGAATCTTTACTGGTTTAAACTGGGAATCTGTACAGTGGTGTCAACATCTGCAGTATAATCTACTTCTGGAAACCCGAAGCCAAACAATCTAAAGAAATCATTACGGAATCCCTGGAGATCGGTTAGAACAGCGATATTTTCACTGTTAACTTGTTCCCAAAGCGACTGCACCTGTTCTTGCACATCACTGCGCAGCTCCCAGTCATCTAAACGGATTCGTCCTTCACTGTCCGTCTCTATTTTGCTCTCAGACAAACGCTCTGCAAAAAGCCTGTAGATTTGCTCAATGCAATCTTCATGGATAGCTTTATCCTTCATAACTTGGTACAGCAATGAAATATACAGAGGAACCACAGGAATTGCTGCACTAGACTGGGTCACTACTGCTTTGTTTATTGAAACATAAGCGCGACCATGAACCTCATGCAACAACTGATTCAGCTTGTCCACAGTTGCTTCCAGATCCTCCTTGGCTTTTCCAATAGTTCCATCACGGTAAATTGCTCTGGTAATTGCTGGTCCAATATATGAATATGCGATGGTCAAGCATTCTTCATCCAATACACCTGCATCCGTCAATGCCTTGATCCAAAGATACCAATCTTCACCGCCCATCACCTTAATAGTTGCAGCAATTTCCTCAGGCGACGCCGGTTCAATTGCAGCAAGAGATACTTCACCTGAATGAAAATCTACTGTTTTCCCTATAAATGGTTGTCCAATCGGTTTAAGCACTGACGTGTAAGTTTGATGCGTTACAGGATCTGTACGCCGCGGAGCTGCTAGACTATATATAACTAAATCCACTTTTCCTAAGTCCTGCTGGATTAATCTTATTGTTTCATGCTTGACTTTTTCGGTGAAAGCATCACCATTGATGCTTTTAGCATAAAGACCCCCTTTGTGAGCTGCCTGTTCAAAAGCAGCAGTATTATACCAACCAGCAGTTGCAGTCCGGGAGCCGGCAGCCGGACGTTCAAAAAAGACACCAATCGTCTTCGCTCCAGCACCAAAGGCAGCAGCAATCCGCGATGCCAAACCATAACCAGTTGACGCTCCAATTACAAGCACATGTTGAGGGCCAGCGATAGGTTTCTGCTGCTGTACATACTTTATCTGCTGCTGAACATGGGCTGCACAACCATAAGGATGAGCTGTTGTGCAAATGTACCCACGAAATTTGGGTTCAATAATCATCCAACCACCTCTTTTTTGCTTCTGCTTAGATCCCATCATACCATAAGTTGTGATTAATCTAAATATGGATACCATTCCTCAGGCCGTTGCAGCAGCTGCATCAGCTGCCAAACCTGTTGTTTGTGCTTCTGTTCTTCTTCCTTTAAGAGCAAGAATGCATTTTTGGCATCTCCTTCACTAATCTCAGCCAACTCATGATAAAACTTGACGCTCAACTGTTCAAACCGCAAAGCAATGTTGAGAATGTCAAACACATGCATGTCTGGTTCCACCACAAATGAATTACTAGTAAATATATTTTGTATGGCTTTTAGTTGTTCACTATCCAAATAGCGAAAAGTTGCAGTATCCAGTAAAGACTTGATTTGTTCATAATGTTTCTCTTCATCATCAGCTAGATTAAGAAACACTCTTTTGGCATATGGTTCTTGTATCAATAAGGCTTGCTTGTGGTAAAAATTCTTCCCATCCAACTCCATTTGCAAAGCAAATCTCAAGATATTACCCACAACTGTCCACCTCCAAACATCTCAATCACCTGTTGGGGTTCAATACGATACGGTGAACCTTTGCCTTCATAGAATCCATGAGCTTCAATTAAATGAATGTTTAACTCTGCAAACACAAGCATCTTATTGAGGTGAAGATTGGTTACAGTCACAGTCCGCTTTGGTGCATGAAAATTGTCTGCAAAAGGACAAGGGATAGTCCCTCTTGTCTCTTCCAGCTCAATTCGATAACGATCACCGACTTGGATTGGTACTTGTGGATTGTGTAATCCTAACCGTAAACAAACCATCAGCCATTGAGCAATATCCCGGTGCTTTAATTGTGCTTGTTCAACTGTGAGCTGATCCACGGCTAATATTTCCTCCAATGGTCTTGGGTCAGTCCCTAAAAAACGATAGGCAGCCAACTTACCTTCCCTCATTGTTCGTTCAACCTGGATTAGTTTATCTTGAGACTTAAACATCACATTCACCCCAAACTAAAACTTATCATAGAAGATCTGTTCTTCAGTAAAACCGATTTTGGTCAGCACCTCCAGACATGCATTAATCATGCCTGGACTGCCGCACAAATAGGCATGTTTATTAAATGCGTCGTGAACATAGCGAGCCACCACCTCAGTGATCAGACCCTCTTCTCCCTGCCAGTTATCATCCGGTTCTGGCTGGGATAACGCAGGGATATAGGTAAAACGGGGATTCTCTGCTGCTAATTGAGAAAACAAGTCTACATAATATAGATCCTTTTTACTTACAGCACCAAAGAAAAAGATCATTTCTTTCTCTAAATTGCGCTCTAGAATATCAAAAATAATTGATTTAATCGGTGCCAAACCAGAGCCGCCAGCAATGAACAACAGTTGATCCGCACCAGGGTGAAGATAAAACTCTCCATAAGGCCCAGTGAATGTAATCTCATCACCTTCATGGAGATAATTGTGCAAGTACGTGGTACAAATACCATTAGGTACTAAGCGTACAATAATCTCTACAGTTTGACATTCTGATGGCACTGAAGAAATTGAGTAAGCGCGGAAAACACTTTCCTGGACACCAGCATATGGCTTGGTTTCAACCTGAATATACTGCCCTGCCTTAAAATCAATGGTTGTCCCTTGTTCTAAACGTAGCCGAAATTCTTTAATATCATGGGTCAACCTCGTGATCCGTTCTACATGGGCTCGATACCTTTTTGTATTCAATAATTGTTCAGAAATACTAATTTGTAAATTTGATTTGATTTTATACTGGCAAGCAAGCCTAATTCCTGCTTTAGCCTCTTCAGCAGTCAAGAATGGCACTTCAGTAGGTAAAACAGGCCTGGCGCCAGTGATGATCTTAACCTTACATAAGCCACAAGTAGCCTTACCACCACATGCTGAGGAAACAAAAATCTGGTTTTGTGCTAAAGCAGTTAGTAAAGTAGCGCCTTCTGAAGCAAATATCTTTTGCTGGCCATTATTGATTTCAATCGAATAATTCCCGTGGCTGTTCAAAGTTGCATCGGCAATGACTATTAAAAGCGCCAAGAATGTTGTCAATAAAGACATTATACTGACTGTAATCACAATAGACATGAAGGATGCCTCCGCTTACTGTATAATAAAAATCCCAGAAAAACCTAAAAAAGCCAAAGCGATGATACCGGTAGTTATAAAAGCAATTGCTGGTTCTGTAACACCTGCAGGTAACTTGTTCCCCTTAATTTTATGGCGTATTGCAGCTAAGATGCTGATCGCCAACCACCAACCTAAGCCGCTGCCAATTCCAAAACATACTGCCTGAAAAAAAGAATAACGGCGAATTACCATAAACAAGCTAACTCCGAAAATAGCACAATTTACAGTTATTAACGGCAGAAAGATCCCCAGGCTGTTGTACAGAGTCGGAAAATAGCGATCTAAGAACATCTCCAAAATCTGCACTGTAGCGGCGATCACAACAATGAAAATAATGTACCTGAGATACACCAACCCCAAAGGTACAATAATGAAATAATCGATCAGCCAGTTAAAAACCGTTGTTAGACTCATAACAATAAGTACAGCCTGCCCTAATCCCGAAGCTGTTTTATATTCATTAGAAATGGATATATAAGAGCACATGCCTAAGAAATTAGTAAGAACCATATTACTGGTAATAATTGACGCAAAAAATATAACCAGCGGATGAATCACACTACCCTCAATCATGCTTGACACCTCCCGCGGTTTTTAAAGCCGCAGCTGCCTGTTTATACCGTGCTCGCTGCTGCAGGTACCCTGCTAGCCAAAGCAATGATCCCAGAAGAAAAAAGGCAGCTGGGGGCATTACCATCAGCGTCCATTTGTCCCCTTGCCAAACACCATAGCCAAAAATTGTGCCAAACCCCAATAGCTCACGGATCAAAGCTATAACCATCAGCACAAGAGTATAACCTAAACCTGCAAATAAACCGTCCAAGAAAGCTAACAAAGGAGGATTATGCTGAGCATAAGCTTCAGCGCGTCCCATGATGATACAGTTAGTGATTATCAAACCAACATATGGCCCTAAAGCTTTACTTACCTCAGGAAGAAAGGCTTGAAGAAGAATATCAACCAGGATTACATAAGCTGCAATGATCAATACTTGAATGAGCATACGAACCCTGTTAGGAATATAATTGCGGATCAATGCTATGGTAAAGCTGGAAAGAGAAACAACAAACATCAAGCCAAGTCCCATTACCAGAGTATTCCGCATTAAGTTAGTCACTGCTAATAATGAACAAATTCCTAGTATCTGATGGATCACTTGATTATCATGAACGACATTCTGACGTAATAACTGTTTAATTTGACTTTTCATAACAGTACCTCCAATTGAGCAACATGGCTTTCAATTGTTTCATTTATAATCCGCAGTACTGCATTGGATGAACTCGTTGCCCCCGTTATGACATTGATAAGTGGTTCACCTGTAGCATCAGCAGTGACTGCTTTAGTACCCTGGATCTGGATACCCCGAAATTGTTCTTTGAACCAAGCCTCTGTGATACGACTGCCTAAACCTGGTGTTTCGTTTTGCTTGGTAAATTCCAATCCAGTAATGTGAGATAAATCTGCTGACACTGCTAGATACCCCTGAATGGTACCCCATAATCCAGCACCTGTAAAAGGCAAAGCCAAGTTAGTGATGCCCGTATCATCTCTCAGAGCATATACCTGCAGATCACCAACTTGAATTTCAGCAACATACTGGGTAAACAGCACATTGATCTGTTTCTCATCAGCGACATCAATACCGAAGGCAGATAAAATAGCATATTGTTCCATCTGCAGTTGATTAGTAATGATCCTCGGTTGCAAAATTGTATATACCCCAGCGAGGACAAAAGTGACAATCGCGGTGCTCAACAAAGTGAAGGCTAAAGTATAAATATAGCTTTGCTTCATGAGATCACCCGCTTTGTTCTCAATTCATGCAGCTTAAGCTCCATTAGAGGTACCAAGGCATTCGCTAAAAGAACAGCAAACATAAAACCTTCAGTGAAATTAGCAAAACTGCGAATGATTACTGTCAAAATGCCAATCAGTGACCCGTAAACTATCTGCAGTACTGACTGTTTAGGAGCTGTAACAGGATCTGTGGCCATGAAGACGGTTCCAAATAGGAAACCACCAGTGAGCAATGCGAATATGGGAGGAGGAACTGGCAATCCCGTTATGTACAAACATGAACTTATCAAAATGAAGCTTACTACTGCAGCCAGCATAATCCGCCAAGAAGCTGTTTTACTCATAATGAGATACACCGCGATGAGTAGTAGCAATACACTACAGGTTTCACCCAATGAACCACTAATGTGCCCCAGCAGCAGCTGTGGATAAGCAGTTACAACACCTAAACGATTAAATGCAGTCAAAGGTGTAGCGCCTGATACAGCATCAGCACCTGGCATATAATGGACAAATCCTCCTGGGAAACCGCTAAACGGTACGAGCCAACCTGTGGTCATGTACTTAGGAAAGGTAATGTATACGAAACACCGGCCTAGTAGTGCAGGATTAAAAATGTTTTTGCCAAATCCACCGTACACCCCTTTGCCAAACAAAATACCAAAGACCACACCCACCACGGCAACCCACACAGGTATATGTACCGGCAAAGTGAGCGTGTATAGAAAAGCTGTAACCAATACCGCTTCCGATACTCGTGTTTGCTTACCATCAATACTATAAAGGATCAGGTATTCTGTTATGATGGCCGCTAAAATAACAAATGACAATAAAACCAGCACTCGTAAACCAAAGAGGTATATAGCACATAGTATTATCGGTATTAGGCTGACAAGCACCTTACGCATTAATCTCTGTTTGTGGAAAAGCTGTGCGACCACCACCTGTATTTCCCTCCTTTCTATCACTGTTGGATATATATGAGTGAACAAGCAATTTCATTACAAAAAAGCTGCCGACCCCTTCGGTCGACAGCTAGACACGACAGTTTATTGCTTTAAATAACGTTCAAACCAATCTGTGATTTCTTTAAGCCGGCGGATACGATGTTTTGGTTTACCACTGCGGCTCAGCTCATGATTTTCGCCACGGAACATGCACAATCGAGATTCTACACCATGATATTTCAACGCTGTAAACATCTGAATCCCTTCCACCAACCAGCAGCGATAATCCTGCTCGGAATGGATAAAGAGGGTTGGTGTTTTCACCTTGTCAGCATACTTTAAAGGTGAATGATACCAGAGTTTATCTACATCCGTCCACGGAGTCGCACCAATCTCATTCTCAGCAAAATAGTAACCAATGTCAGTAGTAAAACCCATAGATATCCAGTTAGAAATGCTGCGTTGAGAAGCAGCAGCTTTGAAGCGATCGGTATGGCCAATAATCCAATTGGTCATAAAGCCGCCATAGGAGCCGCCAGTGACACCTAAACGTTCTCGATCAATACTGGGGTATAGCTCAAGAACAGTATCCACAAATCCCATGATGTCTTCGTAATCTATTGTTCCATACTTGCCACGAATGTCAGCAAATTCATTGCCTTTTCCGTCACTGCCGCGGGGATTGCAGAACATAACAAAATATCCTTGATTTGCCCAAAACTGCATTTCATGATAATATACCGTGCCATAAACGGTTTTGGGTCCTCCATGGATATCCAGGATTGCCGGATATTTCTTACTAGGATCCCAATCTAGCGGTTTCAGTACCCAACCATCCACCTGCAGTTGGTCATTAATCTTATATGAGACAGGTTCAGGTATCACAATACTCCGCTCCTTACTGAACCAATCATTAAAGTGGGTAATCTGCACCTCTTGATCACCCTCTAAACGATAGAGTTCCTGGAGTTGGTGGCTCTTTAACCTGATCAGTAAAATATTATCTTTATGTACAGAATAAGCATCGACTGAGCCTGGAGCAGTAGTCAGTTTAGTAATCTCTCCCAAAGCATTGATCCGGTATAGATTCGCATCAGCACCTTCTGTCGCTACAAAATAGAGATAATCTCCTGCTTTTTGCAACGAACGTGATCCGCCAAATCGACAGTCTGACCCTACTGAGTTACCAATCGACAAATCTAAACCCGGCGTGATTTCTGTCTGGGTTCCGGATGTGATATCAACAAGATAAAAACGCGGGTTTTCATTTAAACCATAACGCTTACCAGCATTACCCAAACATAGCAGCTGCCCTTCGTTGATAAACTCTGCATAATAATATCTAAAGCCAGCAATGGATGAAACCAAGCGTAAGGCTTTGGTTTGCAAGTCTAAGATATACAAGTTATTCTCAAGCTGCCGTTTGCCACTGAACTCCTGACCAATCAGGATAGCCTGTGTCCGCGCTTCATTCAGACCAATATAACTGACATCAATCTGCTCCGGAGTTAATGGCTCCCAAGTATTATTTGATAAATCATAGAGATAAACTCGGACACGGTTGCCACTAATGAATCCATGGCCATTGCTCCAAAAGGGAATTTCCTCCAGCACCTCATAATCTTGTTCTTCTTTGCGTTGCTTCAGTGCCTGCGCTTTCTCTTGATCATTAAGATTAGCCAGAGGTGGACGATTAGGATTGTAGATTGCAGCAAGTAAGAACCTGTGTTCATCAATGGGTTTGAACTGACTTACTGTTAATGGCACTTGAAAGTATTTGATAGCTTCACCGCCATGAATATTAATCCGATAAAAAGTAGTCAGATCTTCACCTTTTTCTTTTCGCTCCCTATCCTTCAGATCGCGCATCCCTGTAAATACAATATGTTCACTATCGTTGAGCCAGGTATATGCACGCTCTTTGTTCAAAGCTGTGAGTTGAAAATATCTGCCAGTACTGGTTTCATACAGCCACAGATTTGAATCATAATCATTATCATCCAAATTGGCTTTGTGAACTACAAAACACGCATACTGGCCATTGGGACTAAACTCCAGTCCTGATAAGAAGTGAAAATGCACAAAGTCATCAATTTTAATCTGCTCCAACTATGCCACACCCCTTCTTTATGATATTCATTAAATTATACCATAAAAATAAAGGCTATTGGAGACCGATGAGTTGATCTCCAACAGCCTGATATACTACTGTCATATTAATTATTAGTATGCTTTAACTTCTGTCCAAATGCGATCATATTCCCGCAGCATATCTCCTATGTGTACAAATACTTCTGCTTTTTCCAAGTCGGCTTCCTCAGGATAAGCTGCTTGACTGCCGGCAAACTTACCAGCTAACTGTTTTTTCACCTCAATGTGAGGTGAGGAATAACCAATATATTCAGCATTAGCTAAGGCGATATCTGGCCGGTTCATGAAGTTGATAAAAGCTTCGGCTAACTCTTTATTCCGGGCAGTCTTAGGAATCACCATTCCATCAAACCACAGGTTGCCGCCTTCTTTGGGAATAACATAAGCTAGGTTGGGATTTTCCTTCATAGCATAAACTGCGTCTCCTGACCAAACTACAGCCAAAGCTGCTTCTTCAGCGATCATTTTGTCTTTAGCTTCGTCAATAACATAAGCCAGTACTAATGGTTTCTGCTCAATCAGTGCTTTTTTAGCCGCTTCTAGTTCCTTAGGATCCGTAGAGTTTAATGAATAACCTAATTTCTGGAGAGCAACGCCAATAGCATCACGGATACTATCGACCATCAGGATTTGCTTGCTATAACGCGGATCCCACAAATCATCCCAGCCATCAATTGGGCCCTGCACCATCTTAGTGTTGTACAGGATACCCAAGGTTCCCCACATGTATGGTACAGAATACTCATTGTTGGGATCATGGTCCAAACCTTTAAACATGGGATCGATGTACTTGTAATTTGGTACATTTTCCATATTAATCTTTTCCAGCAATCCCTCATCGATCATACGCTTGATCATGTAATCGCTCGGAAACAATACATCGTAGTTGCTGCCGCCAGAAGTCACTTTCACATACATATCTTCATTGGTAGAGAATGTGTCGTAGACTACGCGTACACCATATTCTTTTTCAAAAATTTTGATTGTGTTCTCATCAATGTAGTCGCCCCAGTTGTATACATACAAAACAGGTTTATCGTTCCCACGCATCTTGATGAATAAGCCGGCGACGACTAGCAGACCGATGATCACCATTACGATTATTCTTTTCATGTCCTCCATTCCCCCTCTTTCCATTTAAACTATTAGTCCGCAAGTTGACGATAATTAGTAGCGCTAACACAGTGAGAAACATGAGAGTCGATACTGCATTTATCGTTGGGTTGATACCCTTGCGTGCCATTGAGTAAACGGTTATTGACAGGTTTGACACCCCTGACCCGGTAGTAAAGAAACTGATGACAAAATCATCAATCGATAAGGTAAAAGCTAACAAAAATCCTGTAATTACACCTGGCATGATTTCTGGCAAAATCACTTTTTTGAATGCATACCATGGTGTTGCCCCCAAATCGAGGGCAGCTTCATAGAGATTATTATCTAGCTGCTTCAATTTAGGCAGAACTGATAGAATTACATAGGGTGTATTGAAAGTGATATGTGCCAGCAGCATAGTTAAAAACCCTAGTTTCATGCGCAGAAACACAAACAACAACATTAAGGAAATACCAGTGACAATATCTGGGTTAAGCACCGGCAGATAAGTGATATTCATAATCAGCTCTCTTTTGTATCCCCGCCATGCCTGAATGCCAATTGCTGCTGCTGTACCTAAGATGGTAGCAATCACTGCAGAGAGCACAGCAATCATCACAGTATTATACAGCGAACTCAAAATCTGGCGGTCTTTAAACAGCTCTACGTACCAGCGAAGAGTAAATCCACCCCAATTAGCACGGGAGCGGGAATTATTGAAAGAATAGAGCATCAGCACAAAAATTGGTGCATAGAGAAAGACAAAAATCACGAACACATAGCAGCGCTTAAATAGTTTTCTTACCATAGTCCCACTCCCCTATCTTCACCAGCAAACCTAGACATCAAACCCATACTTATAAGAATAAGAATCATCATGACTAGGGAGATGGCAGAACCAAAACTCCAATCGCCTACATATAGGAATTGCTGTTCGATCAGGTTGCCGATTAATGTAAACTGCCCACCACCAAGCAAACGGGATATGACGAATGTTGTTACAGCTGGCATGAACACCATCGTTATTCCGGAGATTACTCCTGGCAGACTTAAAGGGAAAATAACACGACGAAAAACTATCCGAGAATTAGCACCTAAATCTTCAGCGGCTTCGATAATGCTGTGATCAATTTTGATGAGCACCGAGTAAATCGGCAAAACCATGAATGGTAAAAAGTTATACACCATACCTAAAACAACAGCAGCATCAGTATATAGAATATTCAGCGCAGGCAAGCCCAGCTTCGTCAGAATAGAATTGATAATTCCATTGCGTTCCAAAATAGTCAGCCAAGCGTACGTGCGCAGTAAGAAGTTCATCCACATTGGTATCACTAACATCATCACTAAAATCTGTTTATACTTAAAATTAGTCCTCGCTAAAATGTAAGCCAGGGGATATCCAAGTGCAAAACAGAGAATAGTAGCGATTACTGCTAGTTCTAACGATCGCCACAGTACTTTTAGGTAAACTGGTTCAAAAAAGCGTCGGAAATTTTCTATGGAGAATTCTATTCCTGCATCAGTCCTGACCGTCAAACCGTAATAGCACACCAACAATAAAGGGACAACGATAAAAATGACCATCCATACGAGATAAGGAGATGCAGCCCACTTATAGTTCATGCCCGCTCTAATCCTCCTTCTTCATGATATGGATGTCATCAGGACCGATCTTTAACCCCACTTGCGAACCTACAGGGCTCATATCAGTGCTGTGAACCATCCAGACATAATCTGGTGTTTCGACCATCATTTCATAGTGTACACCCTTGAAAGTAACTGACCTTACAACGCCCTGGAGCAAGCCATCGCTCTGCGGAACAATATCAATATCTTCTGGCCGGATCACCACATCTACCGGAGTGTTCTCTCCAAATCCACCGTCCACACAGTCAAAAACACGGTTAGCAAACTTGACCAGCCGATCTTTGATCATGATTCCATCAATAATATTGCTCTCACCAATAAAATCAGCAACGAAAGCATTTTTCGGTTCATTGTAGATATCAATGGGCGTGCCTATCTGTTGAATGCGCCCTTCTTTCATCACCACAATGGTGTCGGACATTGTCAAAGCTTCTTCTTGATCATGAGTTACATAAACAAAAGTAATGCCCAGAGCTTTCTGCATGTTTTTTAGTTCTATCTGCATACCTTGACGCAGTTTCAGATCCAGAGCACCTAGGGGCTCATCAAGCAACAGTACTTCTGGCTCGTTGACTAAGGCGCGGGCAATTGCGATTCTCTGCTGCTGACCACCACTCAAAGAATCTATACTGCGTTCTTCATAACCCTCTAAATTCACCAAACGCAGCATTTTTTTCACTTTTTCACGAATTACATCTTCCGCCATTTTTTTAATGCGCAGCCCAAAGGCGATATTTTCATAGACATTCATGTGAGGAAATAACGCATAACGTTGAAATACAGTATTTACCTTTCTCTTATACGGAGGGAGATTATTGATATTCACGTTATTGAATGTTACCTCTCCAGATGTAGGTTGTTCAAAGCCTCCAATTATCCGTAACGTAGTAGTTTTACCACAGCCACTCGGACCAAGTAGTGTCAAGAATTCGTTGCGATGAATTTTCAGATTAATATTCTTCAATGCTTCGCTACCATCATAGTCTTTAGAGACGTTCTTCAACTCAATAATGCATTCTGCCACCGGAATAACTCCCCCTTACCGTAATAATGCTAGAAGCTTGGCGGTGTTGCCACCCATAGCACCTTCGCTTTCGTTTTACCTGCGTTAGCTATATAATGCGGCGCATTTGGCATAAAGTAAAAGCAATCACCATGGCCAGCCTTGTGTTTATTTTTCCCGAGATAAATGTAAACACTACCCTTGAGAACGTAACCAAATTCTTCACCTTCATGGGGATCTTGTGGTTCTGTACTGCCACCAGGCTCAAGTGTGACAATGATTGGCTCCATCATATTCTTTTGAGCATTAGGCACAATCCATTCCACACGATGCAGTAAATCGTTATCTTCCTTCACAAAAGCATCGTTAGCAGGAAATACAATTCTTTCTTGAATGCGGTCATTGAAAAAATCCCGGAGATTTGTGCCTAGACATTCAAGAATATCTACTAATGTAGCAATCGATGGCGATGTTAAATCCCGTTCCAATTGCGAAATAAATCCTTTTGTCAATTCGCAGCGATCAGCCAATTCCTCTTGGGTCAGACCATTTTGGATCCGTAACCGCCTTATCTTTTCCCCAATTTTCATTGTATTTTTCCCCTCAGTGAAGTTTTGAACTACTAAACCTCTCGTTTAGGTTCACTAAACCAAAAGCATTTCTATTCTAGAGTGTTTTTTATGAATGTGCAATAGCCAAATACAGCGATTTTAAATAAATATGTCTCCCACACTATCGTTGATAGACAATTACGCTAAAAAGCTCTCGTTTGAAGGATTTTAACCGTAGTCGGCGAAACCTTAATGTGGTATATGGGGGAATTATTGTGAGCATTCTGATAGTTGATGATTCCAGTTTTATTCTGCAGTTTGTAGAGTATAACCTAAAAGCGGCGGGGTATACCGAAATTTATACCGTAAAAAGCGGGGAACAGGTGCTTTCTTTTTTAAATAGTAACGATAACTACAATCATGTGGAACTGATATTGATGGACGTTTTTATGAGTGGAATGGATGGTATTTCTGTATGCAAAATACTCAAACAAGATCCAAAGTTCAAACATATTCCGGTCATGATCATGACAGCAGATGCCAGCGAGGAAATTTTGCAGAAATCCTTTGATGCTGGCGCAGCCGATTATATTGCTAAACCCATCCGCAAAACAGAACTGTTAGCTCGAGTGAATTCTGCTATTCAGCTCAAACGCGAAATGGATAAAGTTAAGCAGCGAGAGCGAGAACTGTTAGAGGTCAAGCACAAGCTGGAGTTGGCCAATCTTGAACTGGCGCGCTTGGTTTCTCTGGATGGTCTTACAGGCATACCAAACCGCCGTTCTTTTGACCAGACTATTGTCGCTGAGTGGCAGCGGGCTTACACCAACGGTACATGGTTGGGGCTAATTATGATTGATATCGATTATTTTAAACAATTCAACGATACATACGGTCACCAAGCTGGAGATTTTTGTCTTCAATTGGTCGCTTTCACCATAAGGCAGACACTAAAAGGTTCTTGTGACTTTGTTGCCCGTTATGGTGGTGAGGAGTTTGCCGTCATCCTTCCTGAGACAGATTTAGCTATTACCACTGAAATTGCAGAAAAAATCCGCATGAGGATCCAAGAACTACAGATTCCTCACTATCATTCTAAATTGCCTAATGGGGTTATAACCATTAGTTTGGGTACAGCAGCCATGTTTCCCCAAGAGGTTGGCCCCAATGCTTGGGGTCAGTTGATCCAAGCTGCTGACAAAGCTCTATACATTGCCAAAAGCCGAGGACGCAATTCTGTTTGTCAATCACAATGACCCCGGAACAATCCGGGGTCATTTTTTCGCATATTCATCTAGAATTCATAAGTTTTTAAGGTAAAGACGCTATCTGAAATCGTCGTAGGTGCAGGAATAATGTGCTCAGGGCGTTTATTAAGCTGCGAAGGCAAGCCCAAGGCTTGGGTGAGTATCCGAAAAACCAGCTTTTGGTCTTTAACAACAGTAATGGTTAATGTGATTCCGTCACCATCAAGATTGTAATAACGCAGCACTGGCCAATATTCATTCCAAGCAATCTGGAATGAATCGTCCAACTGGACGTCTCCAGCTAACAAACTTGGCTCAATATACACAACGATGTTATTTACATATTTGTCAGATTTAATTCTAACACTCAACTCTCGAAAATCTTCTTGGACAGTTTCCTTCACAATCTCTACTTGGACAGGGTCAGTGAACTCACTGCTTAACCCAGCCTTAGTTTGTATAACTGACATATCCTCGTAAGGAATAAAATCACCTAGATTAGCATCTGCATACCCACCAGCAAAAACCTGACGAGTAAACTCATCTGGCCGATAATCTAGACTTATCCAATAATCTTGGTTACGATCTAGGTTCACATAATAGAGCAAGGTATCCATCTGAGGATTCGCTCTTAGATTTCTGGATGAATAAAACCCATATCCAGTACTAATTATGGCTAGTACTAAGGCAGCGATCGGCAGCGCAAATTTCTGCCATTGCCGAATCTTTTCCCACTGAAGTGAAAGTGCACCCAACACTAGTACCAGCACAGAGACCAATATACTGGTTAAACCGTAACCATAGGCTACATATAGAGTACGCAGCAACGATGGCCAGAAAAGCAGCACAGGCAGGGCTGTAATTACTAAAATGATTAAATTAGCCACCCAATGTAATTGATTAGGGTTAAGGAAAACCAATGTGCCAATCAAGTTAAAAATCAAGGGTAAGATGAAAGCATAACTGGCCCCTGGCAGCATCAGCGAGATAAATACTGTAGCAACAAGCCATAAACCTTGAGCACCAAGGAATAGGTCATAGAACTCGTGCTTTTGCAATGCCCAATTATACACAAGGAAGAACAAGGCACTAATGATACTCAAAAGTCCGATAAAATACCATAAGCCGCCAGCTAAAGGGATATATTGATAAACCGGATGCGCTGAATGCACCATGCCGCCCAATAGTGCTGTCAGTGCGACACTGGCAATTATAATCACCAGCAGATAGGCAACACCAACAAAGATTCCTCTAACTGTCGTCCTTTCTTTTTTAACACCGTACCAACATGTATAACCAAATAAGATAATCACCATGGTCAATAAAGGTGGTACCCAACCAACGGGATAGTGCAAGAAACCCAGGCCTAAAATGTCAAAATACACTCGGTTAGTATTTAGATTGCGTTCTGTGTCAACAATTTCTGTGTTGCCGAAATGTTTGACTAACTGATGCAGGTAATTACCCAAATGTTGCAGACTCCCCAGATCCAAATTGTCAAGGTTATCCAAGGTTGTCTGATAGCTGCGGGGATTGTCCTGATAAGCCAAATTAAAACCGGGTATTCCCGCTTGCTTGAAAACGAGAAAATCAGTATCGTCAATTAGCAACCTATTGAGATCATTGATCACAGAATTAGCCAAAGGCCTGGTTACTGCTTGAGCAAATTGAGGTATAGACCAGCCATTATAGCGTGAAGAATCAGTCAGCATCACTGGTCCGCTGGTCCCTCTAGCTGTCAGGTTGATAACCAAGCCAATATCTTGTGCCCATGGATGCTGTTCCCAAAAAGCTAAAGCACCTAATAAACCTGTCTCTCCACCATCAGCAAATAAAACCACAAGATCATTTTGCAATGGCGTTTCAGACTTGAGTAAGCGTAGAACTTCCAATATTGCAGCCACACCTGCTTTACTGCTGCTAGCTCCTGGGACCTGATCAGCCGTATCATAATGAGCCACAAGCAAAATGGCTTTGGAATTACTGACGCCATTAATACGGGCGACTATATTTTTTATGTTTCCGGCATTACGCCAAGCTGGATTGTAAACACTCGTTTCCTGAACCTCTGGTTTCAGCCCCAGCTGCTCTAACTGAGTCAGCAGGTACTGTTGTACCAACTGATGCTGTTCACTGCCCACAGGGGTAGGATACTGAGCGATTTGCTGCAAATGGTTTAAGGCACGCTGTGCGGAAAAAACATTCTCTGGCGCACTGATCCCAACTGGTGCAGGTGTCCGATAAACAAGGAAACTGGTGGTAACTAAGGCTGCTATTACCAGTAATAAGATCAGAGCGGTGTTGCGTTTTTGCTGTAGACTCTCCATAAAATGACCTCCATTTATTCCGTAATCCGATATACTCTAAAACCATAATCAATCTGCGCACCAGATTTGTCTTGTATCAATTGTGCTGCTTTTTGGATTCGGGCCCGGCCAATCTCACAGATATCCCTAAATCCAGCTTGGAATGCTGGTGCATCTTGATTGATAGGATCAGGCCGCTGCACCATGATAAATTGCCGCGCTCCTCCGTCAAGCGCATTTTGCAACATCACTGCATGTGCTGTTGTGGCAGAACCAGAAAAATAATCTAGCACAATTGCATCCCGGTCACTGTACAACTGAATAATACGCAGAATCAAGCTAACGGGCTTTGGATAATCAAAGCAGGACAGGCCCTCAAAGAGCTGCTTCAGCTCCATTTTAGCTTGCTGTGTATGTCCTACCTCAGTGTAGTGCCAAATCGTTTTTGGTGGGATTCGGTCCTGAACTTCAGATAAGAACCGTTTCAAACGCGGCACACCATTGCCATTCCTTCCAAACCAGATGCGATTGTCAGCAACTAATTCCATAAATCGTTCTTTGGTAAATAACCAACAGCGCCCATGAGGAGGATAAACGACTCGACCTGATGGTGTGACAATCGGATAGCATTTCTCAGGAATGACTGGCCCAACAGTCAAGTTATCGCTCTGCCAAGGGCCGCGAGGATCATTGTCTGGATTCTTGTAGCGGCTGTTAGTTTCCTCAGTTCTGTGCAGCCCATTACAAGTCAGATTGGTTCGGTCTTTGGCATACACCACTATATACTCATGATTCTGAGAAAAATGCTTACGCGCACTCACTGGTGCATAAGCCCTTTCCCAAACTATCTGAGCAATAAAGTTTTCCCTGCCAAAAACTTCGTCACAAAGGCAGCGCAAACTGGCAACTTCATGGTCATCGATACTGATAAAAATTACACCATTTTTGGCCAGTAAATACCTGGTTAAAATCAGCCGCGGGTACATAAGATCTAGCCAAGCATACTGGAACATATCCCCATAGATCAAATCACAGTTGCCAGTATTGTAAGGAGGGTCAATATAGACCAGTTTGATTCGCTCGCGATAGTCTGGCAAAAGCAATTTTAGTGCATCAAGATTGTCCCCTTCAATATAAATGTTTTTGGTTTTATCCCATTGACTGCTGATACTAGGTTGTGGTGATAAACGTTTATCGCTTGGCTCAAATGCCTGCTGAAAAGCTCGGGACTTATTTGGCCAAACAAGTTCTGGCCTAGTTTTGTCATCCGGCTTTAGATGATTCATGTTTTCACCCCTAGCATTGGTAACCATTCTGTATTTTTCCACAAAATTCCTTGTTAATAATCTATTTATCAAAACCTCTTTGACAGGCAATATTATGCTTTATCAGAGCTGAAGGGGAGAGTGCTGTGAAACAGAAGGTTTGGACTCTAGCGACACTTGCTTCCATTCCTTTAGTAATGACCTTAGGTAACTCCATGTTAATTCCAGTAATACCAGTTATTGAACATCGATTAAACTTGACACCACTGCAAGCTAGTTTAATCATTACTGTTTATTCTATAGTTGCTGTACCTTTTATTCCTTTAGCTGGCTACTTGTCAGATCGTCTTAGCCGCAAAGCCATCATCATTCCCAGCCTTATCATTGCTGGCACAGGTGGGCTTATTGCTGGATTAGCTGCTATCTTTCTTGATCATTCCTATCCTATAATACTGGGAGCCAGAGTACTGCAAGGCATTGGTGCTGCAGGTGCATTCCCTTTAGTATTGCCGCTGACTCGTGATTTATTTGCTAATGAAGCAGAAGTCAGCCATGCATTAGGATTAATTGAAACAGCTAATACATTCGGTAAAGTCTTAAGCCCCATCTTAGGAGCTTATCTGGCCATGATTATATGGTACTTGCCATTCATGGCCATCCCTATCCTAACCACGGCGTCTATGTTAGCCATTCTGCTTTGGGTTAATGCCCCTGCAAAGCAAGATCAAACTAAGATGCAGATGTCGTTCCAGCAGATCAAGGAGGTATTCCGGGGAGCAGGACGCTGGTTAGCAACTGTATATGCCTCAGGCTGCAGTATCATGCTTGTTTTGTTTGGCATTCAATTCTATATTTCCGAGCTTCTCGAAAGTCGTTACCAAATCACAGGCCTAACTAAAGGGTTAGTCTTAGCCATTCCCCTAGCTGGCCTCTGCCTCGCTTCTTATCTGACTGGCCATTGGCTAGGCGATAATAAAAAACAAATGAAATCAGCTGCCGTTATCGGAATGATGTCACTAGTAATCACTTGCACAATCAGCAGTTTCCTTTTTCATCTCGTCATTCTCATAGCGCTATTGACCATCGGTTTTAGCGGCATCGGCATTGCCCTCCCCAGTTTGGATGCCCTCATCACTGAGAGTATCGATAAAGACAAAAATGGTACGGTGACATCAATCTACAGCAGTATGCGCTTTGTTGGTGTCGCTTCTGGCCCTCCTCTTTTTGCTTTTTTAATGCACTATTCTCACCATGTGATTTTCTGGGCGGCTGCGGTTATCGGTATGATCACCGTTGTGCTGATTTGGCGATTCATTCAAATCGACAACTAGCCCTACTATTGGTCAAACCTTGGCGCATATATTTAAGCAAATCTTCCTACCGGGAGGGTTTTATGTGCCGCCGCAACACATAAAGGTAATTTATTTACGCCGTTTCCATCTTTTAGCTTTCCTTAGAACTTTGGCTGGCCTGCTAATTCTCTATTGCCTTTGGTTAGCCAAACCATTTTTACAAATTGCCATTCACACCGGAAGCACTTTGGATGGTTATGTAATTGTAATCGACCCTGGTCACGGTGGTCGAGACGCTGGCAGTTCCCATGCTGGTGTTTATGAAAAAGACATCACTCTGGCAGTAAGTATGGTGATAGCGCAAGAAATTCAGTCCCGTGGTGGTACTGTGGTTCTCACACGTACTACCGATACAGACTTGTGGGATATGGTTACCTATGAAGAAGAAATTGCTTTCACCAAAAAGGAGTATGTTCTTGACCAACAGCTCGGCCGTCCTATTGATCCAAGAGATCAAGGGATTGCACTGCAGACGCGTTTTCCCCCAACCTATAGGCTTGGTCTACGTGCTCGTCTGCTGGTGGCTGCGCAGCACAATGCCCATCTGTTCATCAGCATCCACACCAATCATTATCGCTCCGAAAGTGCTAAAGGCGCAGTTACACTTTACCAACCGCATTCACCAGAAAGCCAGCAGCTGGCTATGACTATTCAGCGACATCTCAAACAACTGCTCCCCGGCAGAGCAGAACCTGGTATCATCCCAGACAACTTCTTTATCCTCCGTCGCAGCGAAATCCCTACTGTACTGGTGGAAATTGGTTTTGTATCCAACGAACACGACCGCACCATGATGCTTTCTGCATCAGGACAGCACGCAATCGCTGAAGCTATTGTTAATGGGATTGAAGATTATTTGTCCAGCAAAACATCTTCAGCAAATTATTGAAGTCCCCAATGATATTCTATATAATAAAAACGAATATCTATTGTATCGGAGGCAATAATGGGACAACTGCTTAAATACGAAGGATACATTTTTGATCTGGACGGAACGATTTATCTCAGTAATCGTCTGTTAGCAAATGCGGATCAAGTCATAGCCTTTTTACAAGATAAGGGGAAAAAAATAGTATTTCTATCAAATAAGCCAATAGAAAGCCGTCAGGCTTATGCATCCAAGCTAAATCGCATGGGTATTCACGTGACAATTGATAATATTGTCAACTCTTCCCTGGTCACAGCCTTATGTATTAGTCAAGAAAAACCGGGGGCTATTGTTTATGTAATTGGTGAGCCTCCCCTGGTAGAGGAATTAGAAGCTGCTGGATTAAGAATCACCACTGATCCATATCAAGCAGAATTTCTAGTGGTAGCGTTTGATCGTACTTTTAATTACGATAAACTCCATGCAGCGATGATTGCCTTAAATAACGGCGCTCGATACTTTGCTACTAATCCCGATCGAACCTGTCCAGTTGATGGTGGTGAAATCCCAGATTGTGCTGGTATGATGGGTGCCATAGAAGGTGTGACTGGAAGACGACCTGAGCTCATCTGCGGTAAACCTTCACCACAGATGTTGAAAACTGCTTTGGAGCGTCTTCAGCTGCCAGCATCTGCTTGCTTAATGATAGGTGATCGCTTGGAAACTGATATTCAAATGGGTATGGATTTACAAATAGATACCGCTCTAGTCCTGACTGGCGTAACTAAACGACAAATGCTTGCCACTATCAATATTACACCAACGTATGTTTTGGAAAGTGTCGCTGATTTTCTTAAAGAAGAATGCTAAGTAAAAAAGGAAGTGCCTTATTCACATATAATGGCACTTCCTTTTGGTTTAATTTATCGGCCGATGAAAATCTCTGTAGCATAATACATTGATCCATACTTGACAACACCCACACCGATGTGTGTGTAAGCTGATGAAAGAATGTTTGCTCTGTGGCCGCTGCTGTTCATCAAACCAGTATGCACTCTGGAGATGCTAGCCGCTTTGGCAAGATTTTCACCTGCTGCCCGATAGCTAACTCCAGCAGCATCCAATAGCGAATGGAACTTGGATCTAGCATAGTGAGCCACTTCACCTGTAGAAGCCATCTCATGACTCTTGTCCTTAGCTAAGCGCACCAATGTCATATCTACTTCCAAAGGTTTTAGCCCGTTAGCAATCCGCTCCTGGTTGATCTTATTAATCAACTCTTGCTCCTCACTACTAAGAGCATAACTTGGTGTTGGTACAGTGTTTGGTTTTGGCGAAATTGGCTGGAGTGGCTGCGATGGCTGAGTTGGTTGTGTTGGTTGTGTTGGTTGTGTTGGTTGAGTTGGCTGTGTTTCTGGTTGCTGTGGTTTGGTATTATAATAACTGTTCCAGTTTGACCAATACGAACTCCAAGGATTGGAATTTGTGTTGCTGTTATTATTCTTGCTGCCACCGTTATTGTTACTGTTGTTATTGCTTTGAGAGCTTGTCCACCCATTTTGCCAATAACTCCAGGAATTTGCTTCAGTAACTAAACTAATTGAAAGTATTAATGCTGCAACGAGCAGTAATACGGTGTACTTCTTCAACAGTTTCACTCCTTAATAATATAATAGTCTAGAACAATATTTTGTCCTAGACCTATTATAACTGATCAGCAGGAGCTAAGCAAAGGTAATGGTTGCCACTACAGGCGCGACAGGATCTTCTGCAGTAGTGTACGACGCGGTACTGTTTTTGTCTGAGGTGGGTTGAGTTCTTGTTCCACTCGGCTGATCCTGGCCTTCAGCTCCTTCAGTTGATCTAACAGCTGCTGCTCACTAACCTTCGCACGAACACTCACTTCCAATTTCTCCAACCTTCCCTGCACCTGCTCTATCAACCGGTCTTTACCTTGGTTTTGTGTCTGTGAAAGCTTTAAACTTCGGATTTCTTCTCGGATCATCCTTATTCGTTCTGTTTGTGCCTGAATCTCTTCTCTTAAACTTTGGATTGCTGCCAATGTTTGCTGTGCATATTCCGTTTTGATCCACTCCTGAAGCTCTTGTCTTAACTCATGACTGATCTTTTCCGACAATGCTTGCTGATTCTGTAAGAACTGTGTATATTGTGCTTTTACTGCTTGCCATTCTTGATGCAACTGGAATGCCTCTGCAAAAAAGCGCCGTTCCACTTCACGACGTTCTTTGGCTGCTTGATCTATTTCTGGCGCTGAGGATTGGGTTATCTTTCCAGAGGTAGGTTTAATTTGCGCAGATTCACCAGTTTGTTGGGATAGTGGCTCTAACTGGCGATATACCCTTAGAATACAACAGCCGGATGATTGTTCCCGTTTTGCCAAGACCGTTTGGAATACAGCCTGGCGCGCTTCAAGCGCAAATTGTTCAGGTTGTGACCACTGCTGCGAATAGCTGGCTGACCACAGCTTGCCGCCTTGCATCCAAATAATCGTAGGCTGATCACTTTCCAAATTAACTCCTGGCTGGAAAATATCTTTGGCAATACTGGAAAGGTTGCTGGGTTTACCCCAGGTGCCCTCTTGCACTATCGCTCGCACCACTTTACCCTGCTCCAAATTGCTGACCCAGAAGATTACCAATAGATCCTGAGCAACATAGATTTGCGGATCCTCAACCTGTTCTTGAACAAGAGGAATGGCTCCACTCCAAGTCTTGGTTTTCATATCCGTCATACGATAAAACAGTGTGTCTAACTCCTGATTAGCATATACCAGATGTAGAGTTTGATTGACTCCAAAACACACATGCCAGTGCTTGGGATCGCTGCTAATATTGCCAGTGACACGAATCCCATCACTCCAATCATTGGTCTGAAACGTATGTTGCATTAAAGTGTACCCACTGCGTTTTTGGTTTTGCTCTAGATAAAAAATATGGGGAATGCCTGCAGAATCAGTAACCAGCTTCAGCCCACGCTTTGGCTGCGCTTCTGTATTGATCGCTTGTGGATGTAGTTCTTCATTGCCCCACCAATGCAAGATGGTATAATCTTGCAATAAAGCAGCGACGTGCAGCTGGTCGTTGCTGACTGTAACGGCGGTTTCTAATACTTTATCAGGAAATAATGGCAGCTTTCTATCGTTATGTAAAGTCAGTCCTTGCTCGGTTAGTGTAAGCATACGGTATTTAGGGTGATTTAGATGAATTTGCATGTGACTCCCTCCTGTCTAAAACTTATGCTATGCGAAAAATAATTACGACTTTTTTTAGGAACTCTTCACCACTAGAATTGTGCTGCATAAGATGATCTCAGAAAGGAGGGTTCACTTAATGCCCATAGAATGTTATGAGCCCGATTTTGAGCGTGAATGTATTCTGGTGAACAAAGTGTACAACGAATGTACGATCATTGACTGTCCTGTGTACCGCATCCCTATTCCCACTGGTTTTCCACCTGCAATCAACGTGGTAGACTGCGAGGTCACCAACATCGAACCAATTGGCACCATCATCGGTGCTGGCGAGCTTACTGTCACTGTCAACTTCGTATTAAATGTAGAGTATGATGGCAATGGGGAAACACGATTCATTCAACAAACCGCTCAATTTCGCAGAAGAAGAGTACTACTCGAGGGCGCTCTTCCAGGAATGGACGTAGTGATTCTCCCATTGATCCAGTGCATCAACTGCACACCTGTAGATGGTGGAACAGCCATTGAATGCGATGTCGGTATCTACATCGTTGTTAAAGTGGTATCCTTAGTACAATTAGAAGTCTTTGGACGCTTCTGCCCAGAGCCACCAGAATGCGAAGCCTTTGAACCCCTTGGTTGTCCTGAATGGTTTGAATTGGCAAGATCAGGAGCCTTCTGGCCACCATTCCCTCCCCAACCTCCGAGGAATACAAGGTAGCCAGATTATGGTGGGGATAGAATCCAGCATCCATACATTAGGGTGCTGGATTCACTATTAGGAGGAATAGCATGCGAATTCTAATGCTAACAAGGTTTTACCTGAATGGGCAAACCACTCATGTAATCACCCTCTGTTCCCAGCTAAGACGTTTTGGCCATCAACCATATTTAGTAATGACCAACTTTCATCATCCAGCCTATCATCAATGGCTCAAGCATGAGCAGATCCCCTTCTCCACTCAAGCCAATCCCCAATTTCTAAACCAGCTCAAGCACAAGTATGATTTTGATCTCATTCACACTCATTCTGCCCATACTCTGGAACTAGCTCTCAACTTAGGAAATCAATGGCAAGTTCCAGTGGTGGCAACCTGCCATTACCTGGACTTTCAACCTTTAGATGTATTAGCTCAAGCTGATAAAATAATCACAATCAGTGAGGAAATGCAACGGTCTTTACCACTGCCTGAAGAAAAAACAGTCATGATTGAAAACGGGGTACCAATTGAAAGCAGTTATAGACATAAACGGCGAGAGTTGCGGCAAGCTTTAATAGTTACTCGCATGACAGCTCAGAAAGAACCTGGATATGGCCAGTTGGTACACATCCTCCTAACACATGGATGGCAGGTTAGTTCAATAGGGAACTGGCGTCCCTACAAGTATGGGATACCTTACAGCGGCTGGCGGGTAGATCTTAGCTCTGCTTATCGTGCAGCCGATTTAGTCATAGGCACAGGACGAAGCGTACGAGAAGGAATGGCAGCAGGAGCAGCTGCCATGGTTTTAGGGGATTATCTGGATGGACTCGTCACAGAAGACAACGTAACAACCTTGCGTTATGCTAATTTCAGCGGGCGAGCTACAAAGCGACTCCCAACTTATCAAGCTTTATCAGAGCAAGTGCAGAAATTAGCAGACCCTGCTGTGCTGCAGCGTTTACAACATTTCAGTTACGAATACGCGCGACAGCATTTTGACATAAAGAAAGTCACGAGCCAAATTATTGACGTTTATCAAGCTTGTTTAGTAAGTTGAGTTGTTGAAGAATACGCTCTTTCTTTTCATCAGAGACTTGAATCAAATCATCAAGGGGGGCATCTGCCATCAAGCGTTGATACACACCCTTGAGCAGTGCAATATCACCGCGAATATCAACGACAACAAAATAAATGTCCCCCGAATAGGACCTCCTCACCACAACACTACCAACTGTAACATCCATCAAGGCTCGCTCCTTATTGTCATTTCCTACTACAACTTATGCACTAAAAAGGAAAAAGTACCGCTTTGTCAAATATACTCCTATGGGGGTGCATTCGCTTTGAAATTAATCATTGTGGTAGTTGAAGATGATGATGCTCCAAGCTTAATTAATACCTTATCCGAACATGGTTACAGTTCAACTAAATTAGCTAGTACCGGTGGTTTCCTTCTGCATGGCAATACCACCTTGTTAGTAGGTGTAACAGATGACCAAGTTGAAGCGGTAATGCAGATAGTACGCACCACGTGCGTGCGCAGGAAAAAGATTCTGCCACAGGCAACACCAGAAATCCCTGCAACGATTCATCTGCCAATTGAAGTCGAGGTTGGTGGAGCGATTGTGTTTGTACTCGATGTTCAAGAGTTTATAAAATATAGATGAGCCACGCAAGTGTATTCACTGTGATATGAGCTGCAATTGGCTGAAGGATGTTCCGCTTGACAGCGTACAACCAACCCAGGATAATACCAGAAACCAAAACGGGTATGAATTGAATCACATAAAAATGGGCTATGGCAAAACATAATGCAGAAAACAGCACAGCACGTTTAACAGTGGTTTTTTCATTCAACGCTGTGAGCAGCGCACCGCGAAACAGTAGTTCTTCACCAATTGGTGCGCCGATGATAATCAATCCCCGGGTTAACCAAGCCCATGCACCTGCCTTTATTTCTAAAAGCAGGTTAATCCCGGCTTGTTCCTGCGCTAATACGTTAATAATGCGATCAACGCCAAAAATGCAGCTCAAAATACTGATAATAGCCAGATTGAGGATGTTTATCCCAATAAACAGAGCTATTCCCACACCTACTCCCCAGGCAATGTCGGTAATACGCCACTGGCAAATTGGTCCAGCTTGCCTTAATGTCCAGTATCCCACGATAATCAACCAAAGGTTTTGAATCGCAAGCCATATTATGTACTGTTCTTTAGCCGTAACATTCATTCCGATTGGCAGGATGGAAAGGAACATCCAACCACAGATCAGGATGAGCAACCGCCACTTATTTACCATTAACTCACCTCAAGATCAATGTATGAAAAAAGAAGCGAAAAACCGCTTCTTTTTTATCATATTGGAGATTATAATCGATAGTTTGGTGCTTCCTTGGTAATTTGAACATTGTGAGGATGGTTTTCTTGGACTCCAGCTGGAGTGACACGTACAAATCTAGCTTCTCTTTGCAGCGTCGGAATATCTGGAGCTCCACAATAACCCATACCAGAGCGTAAGCCACCAATGAGTTGGAATACTGTATCTGCTAACGTACCTTTGTATGGTACCCGTCCTTCAATACCTTCAGGCACCAGTTTTTGCGAGTCCTCCTGGAAATAGCGGTCTTTACTGCCAGCCTTCATTGCAGCAATTGATCCCATACCACGGTAGACTTTGTAACTTCTGCCTTGATACAACTCAATTTCACCTGGTGCTTCTTCTGTACCAGCGAGGAGATTACCTAACATTACTACATCAGCACCAGCCGCCAAGGCTTTCACAATATCTCCTGAGTAACGAATGCCGCCGTCAGCAATTACAGGAATGCCATATTTTTTACATACCTGAGCACAATCCCAAACAGCAGTCAGCTGCGGTACTCCAACTCCAGCCACTACCCGTGTTGTACAAATGGAACCTGGACCAATACCCACCTTAACTGCATCAGCACCAGCATCAATTAATGCTTGGGCAGCTTCTGCTGTGGCTATGTTACCAGCAATAATGTCCACTTTTGATCCAAATTCACGTTTAAACAATTTGGTGGTTTCAATTACACGCCGTGAATGTCCATGTGCGGTATCAATAACGAGAACATCAACACCAGCTTTCACTAAAGCATGTGCCCGTTCCAACGCATCTTTCCCAACACCCACAGCTGCAGCAACCCGCAAACGTCCGTGGCTATCCTTCGCAGCATTGGGATATTTGCGTGCTTTCTCAATATCCTTAATGGTAATTAACCCCTTAAGGCGAAAGTGGTCATCAACAAGAGGGAGTTTTTCTATACGATGCTTATGCAGGATCTTTTTGGCTTCTTCCAAAGTAGTATTGACAGGAGCAGTAACAAGATTATCCTTGGTCATCACTGCACCAATTGGCTGATCGTAGTTTTCTTCAAACTTGAGGTCACGATTAGTTAAGATACCCACAAGCCTTAACTCATTGTCTACAATAGGAACACCAGAAATATGATAGTGTGCCATTAATTCAAGTGCGTCACTAATTTTATGCTCAGGAGAAAGATAGATGGGGTCGACGATAATTCCACTTTCTGAGCGCTTGACCTTGTCAACTTCTGCTGCCTGGGCTTCGATGGACAGATTTTTATGAATAACACCTATACCGCCCTCACGAGCCATGGCAATAGCCATTCGTCCTTCGGTAACAGTGTCCATACCTGCACTAATTAATGGAATATTCAAAGAAATATTTTTGGTTAATCTTGTGGTTATATCTACTTCACCGGGTAATACATCAGAAGCAGCTGGAATTAAAAGAACATCATCATAGGTCAGCCCTTCTTTACCAAACTTCGTTTCGAAATCCATCTAACCATCCTTTCATAATGATTGCTTGTCTATTGAAGCATATTTTATCACAATAAATTAAAAAGGCAAGATGTACTTGGCGTTTTTCCTTGAATATTACTTTATTTCTAGTTTCTTCCTGAGTTCGGCAGGGGTTTTTTGCCCATTATGTAGAATATCTTATAAAAACTAATGCAGAATGTTAAACGGAATCATATTCTGTGGTAGGTAAATTTTCGTAATAGGAGGTAACATGTGATGGAGATTAAAAAAATTGCAATTCTAGGATCAGGCCGTCTTGGTCGTGGAATTGCTGAAACTGCTGCCACTCAAGGCTTTGAAGTAACCTTATTTGCCCAAGGTGCTGGCAGTCAAAACGCTCCGCATCGTATTGAGCAGAGTTTGAACAAAAAAGTAGCCAAATGGGCTCTTACTGAAACGCAAAAGCGAGTTATCTTAAATCGCATCAGCTATACAGCAGATTTAAAAGAGCTGGCTAATGCTGATTTGGTTATTGAGGCCACTGTTGATCATCTATATACGAAACAAGAGTTATTGCGTACTGCGGATCGGCTGTGCCGTCCAGATGTCATATTTATTACCACAAGTGCCACTCTGGTAGTTTATGAAATAGCCCGCGGGCTCTCCCGTGCTCCACTCCTTGTCGGTGCCCGTTTCATTCCGCCAGTAACTGAGGTTGACGTCGTTGAACTCAGCTATAGCCCGGAAACTGATCGTCAGGCCATTGACACTGTGAAGAAATTCGTTGAACGCCTTGGCAAAAAGGCAGTTCATGTCCAAGAAGCACCAGGGTTAGTCAATCCAAGGGCACTGCTAGCCTTAATCAATGAAGCTGCATACTTACTTGATGAAGGTGTTGCTACAGCTGAAGCAGTCGAAACAATCATCAAGAACAGCTGGTCAATGTCACAAGGCCCCTTAGAAATGGCAGATCGTATGGGTATCGATGTTATTCTCAATTGGATGGAACAATTGCAGGAAAAGTATGGAGATAGATATGCTCCTGCGCCAATTATTCGCCGATATGTCCGACAGGGCCGTCTTGGAGTGAAATCGAAATTAGGATTCTTCAGCTACGATGATGATGGCCAAAAAGTAGATCAAGCGGGACAAGGACAGGAGGATATGTAAATGAAAGTACTGGTGTTAAACTGCGGATCTTCATCCCTGAAATACAAGCTGTTTGACATGAGCAATGAATCCGTTTTAGCGGAAGGCAAAGTAGAACGCATCGGGGAAAACGATGCCATTGTCACTCATCAAACAATTGGCAAAGAACAAGTGCGTAGAGTCATGCCCATCCCCGAACATGGACAAGCAATCTCTGAATGTCTCACATTACTGACCGATGCACAAGCAGGCGCAATCAGCAGTCTGCACGAAATTAAAGGTGTCGGTCACCGTGTTCTCCACGGCGGTGAATACTTCAAGCAATCCACGATGATTGATGACACTACTCTGGCACAACTGGAAGAATTAAAAGAGTTAGGACCATTACATATGCCAGCAAATATTCTGGGTATCCGTGCTTGCCAGAAACTGATGCCAGGGACACCACAAGTCGCAGTCTTTGATACCGCTTTCCACTCGACTATGCCGAAAGCGGCTTACCTCTATGCTATTCCATATGAACTGTACCAACGTTACCGCATTCGTAAGTACGGTTTCCATGGTACCAGTCATAACTATATCGCTCTGAGAACTGCCCAATTGATGAACCGGAATCTTGAGGATTTAAAGATTATTTCTTGTCACTTAGGAAATGGTGCAAGTTTAGCAGCAATTCAGGGCGGCAAATCTGTTGATACAACCATGGGATTCACTCCTCTTGAAGGTTTGATGATGGGTACACGCAGTGGCGATATCGATCCAAGCGTGTTAGAGTTCATTGCAGATAAAGAAGATGTCCCCTTAGAAAACCTCATTAACATGCTGAATAAATTCTCTGGTTTGTATGGCATCTGTGGCGTGAGCGACATGCGTGATGTGGAACAGGGAGTCGTTGAACAAAAGCCAATGCACATGTTGGCTTATGAAATGTATGAATACCGTATCCGTAAATACATTGGCAGCTACATTGCTGCAATGAACGGTGTCGATGCCATTGTCTTCACTGCTGGTATTGGTGAAAACACTCCCCGTTTACGGGAAATGATCTGTGAAAACTTGAGCAGCTTTGGAGTCGTCATTGATAAACAAGCTAACCAGCAACGTGGAAAAGAAATGGAGATTTCCACTCCAGAATCGAAGATTCGTGTGTTCGTTATTCCCACCAACGAAGAAGTGATGATTGCCAAGGACTGTATGCGGATTATTAGTGAAGGTTAATAAAAAGCAAGGGGCTTGCCCTTGCTTTTTTAATATAAGAATTTATGTTGACCGATAGTTATAGCCGGAGTTCGCTTTTGCATAAACCTGTCATTCGATAATTTAGGATTATAAAAATATAGTGCACCGTTAGTAGGATCATGACCATTCAAAGCTTCTAATGCTGCTCGATATGCCTGCTCACTAGCAGGGCGGAAAAAACTTCCGTTTGCAATTGGTTGAAATGCATTTTTCTGAAATAGAACACCATAAACTGTATCCGGAAAACTACTGCTTTTTAAGCGGTTAATGATCACCGCTCCCACTGCTACCTGACCAAGATAAGGTTCTCCCCGTGCTTCTGCGTGAATCATTTGCGCAATCCACTGCACTTCTTTATCAGTTAATTTTAAACCACAAGGATACTCCTTCAGAGTATGTGTTGGAACCGTGAGGACTTGACCGGCTCGTATCAAGGTATCTGTAAGTTGATTTAATTCCATTAGTTCATCAACAGTCGTATCAAATCGCTCAGCAATCCAGTAAAGGCTATCCCCTTTTACCACCTGATATGTACCATATGGCTTTTGATCCTTCTTCGTTCCCGATCCATTGCTGGACTTGGCACTGGTAGCTACGAGAGATGATGCATCATATCCAAATTCAGTACTAATCGTCGATGCCACAGCTGTTACTGTTTCCAGATGTTCCTCAGTTTCAACAGTGTCTTCAGGTACGACAGTACTAATTTCTATGTCTGGCGTGTACTCATCAATTAGTAATCGAGCATGTGCGTTTAAGAATATGTATATATTCGCACTTAAACATAGCAACATGATAATCGGCAGAAGATTAGCTGCTTGTGTGATCCAAACCTTGCGCACTCTTAACCCTCCCTCCATGCATATCTTGTCTCATATAATAGATCTATTCATTCTCCATGGTTTTAATAACTGAGAATAGCAACAGACCTTTCACCTCAAACTAATGATAACGGATTCGACACTAACATTCAAGGAGATTTATCATGAACAGACTGTCTTTTAGCATCATACTCTTATCCGTTATCATGATTTTAGTATTTATCGGAGCAGCTCAGCGGGTATTGGATCGGATGCGTCTAACAGATGCTACAGCGATTGTCCTACTGCTGTTATTAATTATATCCCATTTTTTACCAAATATTGCATTAACCTCCTTACTCAGTGTCAATCTAGGGGTGCTAGTACCTATCGGTATTGTGATATATCTTTTAGTCACTACATCACCTCAAGAACGCTTCCGTGCGGGCCTTATCAGCATTGTAGTCGCTGCTATTCTCTGGTTAACAGATCAACTATTACCAACCCTTCCAGGACAAATTCCCTACGATTTAGACCCGCTGTACATACCTGGTTTATTAGCCGGTTTAATTTCCTATTTCGCTACACGTTCACGCAGAACAGCTTTCATTAGTGCTATATTAGCCATTGTACTCAATGATTTAGCAGCTGTTCTTACTATTTGGCGCCAACCATATCACAGTCAGATTGTACTTGGTGGCGCTGGGGTGTTTGATGCTCTGCTAATCAGTGGTGTATTAGCCGTCCTCATAGCTGAGGGAATAGGCGAAATACGCGAACGCATCCATCGTGGGCCAGCTAGATTGACCGATGCTGAGGATGGTGAAACCGATGAGTAAAAGATCTTTGCTGTTGACCTTGATGCTGGCCTTTTTGTGGGCTACCTATAGCCATGCTCTAGATCTGCAATCAATAAGCTATGAGTTTTCGCAGAACTTGGATCTTGAGGAAATGTGGGAAGAATGGTTAGAACCAGATAACTACATGTCGATGGTAACTCCAGAAGGTGAGATTATCATGCAGACAGGGCGGATAATATACGAGGGAGACGAATATTTGACAGCGGATAACAAATTGTACAGGGTAATAGAAATAAAAGACGACATTGCTTATACTGAACTAGTAGAAGCTAATGTCGATCTAGGTCAGGAGTTTCTATCTTTAAACCAGTTGCGTAAAGCACTTGGGTTAAATACAGCAGAAGCACAAACCGATGATAAAACTGGTGTGATTGCCATCTATCACACCCATAATGCTGAATCATACGTCCCCACCGATGGTACATCCAGCATATATGGCAAAGGTGGTATTCACGTCGTTGGTTCAGGATTCGCTGAAGCTCTCACAAATTTAGGTGTAGAGGTAGAGTATTCAGAAAAACTTCATTTACCACACGATCGCGGAGCGTATCGCCGTTCGCGCAGTACAGTTCTAGAACTGCTCGCCAAAGAACCAGATGCCATTTTTGATATTCATCGTGATGCTGCTCCTCGTGATGCTTATGCAGCACAAGTTGCTGATGAATGGGTAACTCAGATTCAGTTTGTAGTCGGCCGCCAAAATCAAAACCTGGGCATCAATCGGCAATATGCTCAAAGTTTAAAAGCTGTTGCTGACGAAATGTACCCAGGACTAATCAAGGGCATATTCTTCGCTCGTGGCAATTACAACCAGGATCTCTCACCATTAAACCTTCTTCTTGAAGTTGGAGCCCATTCAAACAGCCGCGATGCAGCTGTGCGCGGAATCACTTTGTTTGCCGATGTAGTTGATTTCTACTTCTATGGCCCAAAAAACCAGCGTGATGAGGAGATAAACACCAAGGGCAGTTACTCTGCCATCCGTACTATTCTTTGGATATTCTTGGTCATCACTACCATTGGTGTCACATACTATATTGTCAATGCTGGAGGTTGGAAAGCGGCTTTGGCACGTCTTAAACGCCGCTGACTTATTTAGGAATGCGCTCAACAAATCTTTGCCGCTGTGAAAAAATGCTGTACTCCCGATAGCCGCAGCGCTTTGCTAAACTTACTAATCTTTCCCAATGATAGCCAACATGCTCAGGATAGTGGGCATCAGAAGCAAACGTGATGGGAACCTGGTACTCGGCTGCCCGCTGCAGGATCCACTCTGCAGGATAAGCTTCACCTACAGGTTTTCGCCATCCGGCAGAATTGAGTTCCAAACACATCTGCTTTTTCGCCATTAACTGGAGAATCTGATCTACAACTAGAGTCAAATCATTTTGAGATCGATGACCAAAAACCTTGATCACATCAAAATGGCCTATAATATCACATTCTAATTCATTTACTGCTGCCAGGAGAGTATTAAAGTAATCAATATACGCCTGCTCAACGTCCACATTCTCCCATACGTCTACGGCATAGTCAAAACCCCAGTTTTCAATTATATGCACCGAACCAATGATATAATCAAAGGGATATTTCTGTATAAGACTGCGTACATAATCGTGAGAATGAGGGATATAATCCAATTCCAAGCCGATTTTCACAGGTATCCCTTGTTGACGGGCTTGTAGCAACAATTCGATATAGGCATCCAAACTCTGCTGAAAATCTTTAGCAATCCAGCTTCGCATATATTCATAACTGTGTTCTGCTTGGATTATGGGTGCAAAAACGGGATAGAATTCCTTAAATTTATGGCAGTGCTCACTAATGCCAATTTCGGTGATGCCGCGTTCTTGAGCTTTTTGCCAAAACTGTTGTAACCATTCCAAAGTATACGGACCATTTTCAAGATGCATATGATAATCAATCATCAAAATCACTCCTTAACCTGCTGTAAATAGTGCTTGGCACTGATGTAACCAATCCAAGCTCCTAAAGCAACATTACTGGGCCAATGTTTGCTGAGAAAAATCCGTGATAGTCCAACTGCGGTTGCAGTTAAATACAAAACCGGTTTCCAATCGGGATAATGCTCTGCCAATACAGTAGCAACAGCAAAAGACGATGACGTATGTCCTGAGGGCATGGCTGTGTAATTATGGCCATAAAATAGACCTTTAAAGACCACCCCTACACCATGATATGGACGAGCCATCCCTGTTGCCTGCTTGATAATCACAGTATGAACATTATTATACATGGTCGCATAAAACAGATCCTCACCAATTTCTGATCCTATAGCACCAAGTATTGTGCCTGCAGCCATATGCAGAATTGGTTCACCAAAAAAGCTAATGATGCTCCAGGCTGATTTTGGTATTGGGTTTATGTCATGAAGTTGGTTATATAATGGTTCATCTACTAAGATTAAATTAAAGCTAAGCACAAATCCGCCTAGTTCCCATTGGGACATAGCAGGCTTTGTACTATAGTACCGCAATGTTGTTGCAGGTATTTGCTCTATTAAGTTTGACCACTGCCAATCACCGAACTCCAGTCGCAATTCTGTTGCTTGCACTGTAAAATAACAGCAGAAAATAAACAGAAATACCATTATCAAAAGTGTCTTATTCAAAGTCATCACTCCAAGTGATGATACTTTCGCTTTAGAAAGGAAAATTCCTATGGATAAATAAAAAAAGCACCGATTTACATCGGTGCCAATTTATGGCTCCCCGGGCTGGACTCGAACCAGCAACCCTTCGGTTAACAGCCGAATGCTCTGCCATTGAGCTACCGAGGAGTATGTTAATTTTCTTGGCAGTGAGCTACTCTCTCACCACGAGATG
>Ga0134094_1000158_pt1 | contig 92848 bp, 60 predicted proteins | sample 5_1taG_FD_94458 | JGI IMG/M metagenome (GOLD analysis project Ga0134094, IMG submission 94458) | Switchgrass degrading microbial communities from high solid loading bioreactors in New Hampshire, USA - 5_19_20_110_A1 metaG | ecosystem: Engineered > Bioreactor > Semi-continuous > Anaerobic >... | reverse complement strand
TGGACTGATAATCGGCCATTTGATCCTAACTATAAGTGGACAGCCGGTTCTACTAATTAGTGTGGAATTACTATGTGGTTGTCAAAGTGCACAATAACTATTGACTATTCATAGCACGTCTTAGTGCATATAATTTACAATCGTCGGCAGATTTAAGCATAGCCATGTAGTTTATAGCTTTTAACAATAAAATCCAATTGAGGGAGGAGATGGTTATATGAGTTTCTTGGAATTAGCGCGGAAGAGATATTCTGTGCGTAGTTATCAGTCGAAAGAGGTGGAGCGTGAAAAGTTAGAACAGGTCTTGGAAGCGGGAAGAATAGCACCTTCAGCAGTGAATTATCAACCATGGCACTTTTATGTACTGACTGATCCCGACATGCGCAAGCGATTATTGGAAGCTTATTCTGGAGCATGGTTAGCTCAAGCACCTGTAGTAATAGTGATCTGCGGCGATCATTCACAGTCGTGGAAGCGTCGGGATGGTAAAGATTATTGCGATGTGGATGTAGCTATAGCTGTTGATCACATGACTTTAGCTGCTGCTGATCTGGGTTTAGGAACCTGTTGGATTGGTGCCTTTGATTCCGCCAGAGTGAAAGATTTGCTCCAGCTTCCTGAGCATCTTGAACCCATAGCCATGCTGCCAGTTGGTTATCCTGCTGAGGCAAAGATACCAAACAAGAAACGCAAAGAGCTGAAGGATATCGTTACCTGGATAGGGGTCTGACCCCTAAAACGGAGGAGTGTAGAAAATGATGGGACCGGTTGTGGTAGATATTGAGACTGCTCAGCGATTTGAAACGCTCAGTCAGCCTGTGCAGGATTACTTAATTGAAAGAGAAATGAAGCGGATGGAAAGTAATGGTGAAATAGGCGATGCGAAAAGTAGTGTGCTTAAATCATTGCAGTTAAATCCAGCTGCTGGCACTATTGTGACTATTGGGATGTGGTTGGTGGAAGAGCATCGTGGTTTGGTGCTGGTAAATAATGAACAAGCTCAAGAACAGTACCCGACAGGGCATATCCAAATGGATGCCGATCTGGTAGTATACTATGGTTCTGAGGAGCAGATCCTGAGGGTGTTTTGGTCTAAATTGCTGGAGAAAGCCGGTCCGGGAGGGAAGTTCGCACGTTACCCAGTAGTCACGTTTAATGGCCGTAGTTTTGATGGCCCATTTCTTATGCTGCGGTCAGTGAAGTATGGTATAAAACCCACACGTAACTTAGTGGGCTATCGTTATAATCTCAATGACAACTGTGATCTGCTTGATGTTTTCACGTTTATGGGTGTACTCTCATGGCAGCATCGCTACAGCCTGGATTTTTGGTGCCACCAGCTTGGTATTGATTCACCAAAACAAGATATGGACGGTTCCATGGTCAGCATGGTCTGGCACTCTAAAGATTTTGAACGCCTGGTCCGTTATTCACTTGCTGATATAAAAGCAACGGCTCAGCTATATTTGGCAGCTCAGCCGTTAATTGAGATTTTGCAGGAAGGGATCTGACCCCTATATGAAGGTTTTGGGATCAAAGTAGTATTTTGTGCCACACATGTTGCAAACGATTTCGATATTCTCATGACGATTTAGATATTCTTGCAGTTCCGCGGGGGTTAATTGGGACACTACCTGTCGTAACATATCTTGAGAACAATTGCAGTGGAACTGTACTGGATTTACAGATAAGATCTCAATTTGCGGTAATTGTTGTACTGCTGTATACATTGCGGTTGTTGGTGTCCATAAAGACGAAGCTTCGCTCAGCTGTTTTATTTCATCCATTAATTGCTTGGAAGCTCCAGGCAGCAGCTGAGCAAACAGACCCCGGCTTAGAGTAATCTGTCCATTGGCATCAAATTCTACCTGCAGCATAAACTCAGAAGGAACCTGTTCGCTCTGTTCAAAGTAGTAGGAAAAATCATCGACAATATTCCCAAACAGCATTTTTGTCACACCGGTGAACATTTTTCCATATCTGCCTAAATCTTTGATAACTTGTATTACTCCTTTATTGCCAAAGAACTCTGGCAATGTCATTTTTGAAATTTGGTTTGGGGAAATCTCCAGCATCGGCTGGCTGATAAAACCCCTGACATTGCCTTCTGCATCAGCTTCAGCCAAAATCTGATATCGTTGATCATCTGCCAGAACACGCAGGCTGATGCGTTGTGTGTCTTTCAAAGTACCAGAGACTAATCCTGCGATGGATAAGGTCTGAGCTAAAGCTTTTTTAATGAGCGGAGCGACTGGCAGGTCATTGCACCGTTCTTGCGCCAGGTTAGTGTTTTCAATAAAAATTATGCGTATTTGCTGGTCGAAACCTAGACTGCGGATGAGGTAGTTGGTTGGATGTTGACTCAAATCTAAACACTCCTTTTCCTCGGTCTATTTCTTATCTTAAACATACTAGGTTAACTGTCAAGCTTGGTAGTAATTGATCTGTCAATCGCGCAGCAAGACTGAGCAAATTGTTAAATAATGTTACCAATAAATTAATAATTTTGAAGGAATTTATTTGGAGGGATTGAATGTATAATTGGGTTAATTCGCCATAATTTTAGAATATAAGGTGGGAGTGTGGAAAATGGAAAGCAGCCGGGTAATTACAGATTTACCACCATAATGCAAAGCAAAGATAGGGTAGGAACAAAAATCAAGTTATTGGTTTTTTATGGAAAATACCATAATATTGGAGGCTTTAGCTATGACGTGGGCTATCATATCGATTATCGTGTCGTTGTTAGCATTTGGCGTTGCATATTGGCTGTATAGCTGGGTAAAATCTTTACCTTCGTCAAATGAAAAAATTGCTCATGTGGGTGCTTTAATTCGCAATGGCGCCAACACATTTTTAGCGCGTGAGTACAGATTACTAGCGTACTTTGTACTCATCGTAGCTATTGCCATTCTTGTTTTCCTACCAAAGCCGATTTGGGAAGGCAATGTTAGTCGTAATGTATTCACCGCCATTGCCTACATTGCAGGGTCAGCCTTCTCAGCATTGGCAGGAAAGATTGGAATCTTTGTAGCTACAATGGCAAACATGAAGAGCGCAGAGGCATCGACTAAGGGTATTAAGCCGGCATTCATGGCTGGATTCCGCGGTGGTGCGGTTATGGGTATGGCAGTTGTAGGTTCCAGCCTTTTGGGTGTAACACTAGTCATGGTACTCACCAAAGATGCTTCCATGACATTGGGTTTCAGTTTTGGGGCTTCTTCATTAGCGCTCTTTGCTAAAGCTGGTGGTGGAATTTTTACCAAGACTGCTGATATTAGTGCTGATTTAGTTGGTAAAGTCGAATTGGGTATTCCAGAAGATGATCCGCGCAATCCAGCTGTAGTTGCGGATAATGTTGGTGACAATGTAGGCGATGTTGCTGGTATGGGTGCTGATTTGTTTGACTCGCACGTTGCTTCACTTTCTGCTGCTCTAGTCCTGGGTATGGCGCTTGATGGCGGTATATTAGGAATCAATACTAGTATGGTGTTATGCTATGGCGCACTTGGATTATTCTCCTCGATCATTGGAGTACTGTTAGCGCGGATTAAAGAGGGCGGTGATCCGAGTACCGCACTCAACACATCTACTTATACAACAACTGCCGTTTTCATTGCTTTGACTGCACTAGCAACAGCAATTTCTGGATTTAACTGGTATTACTGGTTTGCCACAGTAATTGGCTTAATTGTGGGTGTAGTGATTGGTATTGCCTCAGATTACTTTACCAATGATCTGCGTCCACCAGTGCGGAATGTTGCGGAAGCTTCTAAATCTGGCCCAGCATTTACCATTATTTCAGGTACTAGTTATGGGTTACTGAGTGTATTCCCGGCTCTATTTGGTATTGCTCTCTCAGCTTTGCTCGCATATACAATAACCAATGGCATAGTTGTGGATACCAATGTTGATGCTTTGTTTGGTATTTCCATGGCGGCAGTTGGTATGTTGTCCATCGTTGCCATGATTATATCTAACGATGCTTATGGGCCTATAGTTGATAACGCCCGTGGATTGGTAGAAATGGGCAACTTGGGCGAAGATGCGCTTAGGATTACTGATGACTTGGACAGTGCTGGCAATACAGTAAAAGCGATAACAAAAGGATTTGCTATCAGTGCGGCTGGTTTGACTGTGATTGCTTTGCTGGGTGCTTTCCTCTCCGAAGCCAACGATATTCTGCTTGAATATGGACGGGACATCATATCTGGATTTGATATTATGAGTCCCACCGTGTTTTTCGGATTGATCACTGGCGCAGCGATTCCAGCAGTATTTTCAGCAATGTTAATGCTTGGCGTTGATCGTAATGCGCAAAGAATGGTAGCGGAGATTCATCGCCAGTTTAAAGAAATCCCAGGTTTAAAAGAAGGTAAACCAGGTGTATCTCCTGAGTATGACCGGTGTATCGACATTGCAACCAAAGGGGCTTTACAGGAGCTGATTCCTGCTGGAGTAATGGCGATCATCGCCACTTTAGTTGTTGGCTTTATTGGTGGTATTCAAGCAATCGGAGGATTTTTAGCAGGAAACATTGTCAGCGGATTACTCTTGGCTCTGTACATGAGTAACGCTGGCGGCCTGTGGGATAACGCTAAGAAGTACATTGAAGCTGGCAACTGTGGCGGCAAAGGTTCAGAAGCGCATAAAGCTGGTGTTGTAGGGGACACAGTTGGCGATCCATATAAAGATACTGCAGGTCCATCGATTAACACGCAGATTACTGTAGTTTCATTGGTTGCCTCACTTGCTGCTGGTTTGTTCATTGCTTTCTCGGTTTTCTAAAGTACCCAAGAAAAATCCTCTCACCACTAACTGGTGAGAGGATTTTTAATTCATTTATTATATAACCGATCAAAAGATATAGGCGGCGCCAAGACAGGATTGACTCTTTCCACTATTTGCTCTTGATCAAGACTAAATTTCAAGGTAGCCTTTATGTCTTTAACTGAAGCTGCCACGTGCAGTTGGTATGTACCTGGTTCCAAGATCCAGGCGTTGTTGGTTTCGTCAAAGGTTGCCAGATCAGCAGGAGTAAGCACAAATGTTAGTTCTTGGATTTCACCAGGCTTTAATTCCTTAGTCTTAGCGAACGCACAAAGCTCCAACGCTGGTTTCCCAATCCTGCCTGCAGGTTTGCTGCAGTATATTTGTACAACTTCTTTACCAGCTACATTTCCTGTGTTTTGTACTTGCACCGATATTGTGTAAGTTTGCTTTGTAGGATCAGCAACCAGCTGCGCTTGGCTGTAGGTAAATTTCGTATACGACAGTCCATGACCAAAAGCATAAGCTGGTTCCACATTAAAGGTTTCACTATAGCGATAACCAACATAAATATCCTCAGCGTAGATCACTTGAGTCGGGTTATCTGAGGGCGTTCCAGGGAAGTTATTTGCTGAGGCATAGTCGGTATAAGTTTTGGCAAAAGTGACAGCTAATTTACCCGAGGGGTTAGCTGCTCCCGAAAGAATGTCCGCAACAGCATGGCCTGCTTCTTGTCCTGGCTGCCATGCTAATAAGATCGCATCCACTCGATTCTGCCAGCCAGACATGTCAGTTGGTCCACCAATATTCAGAATTACAATAACCGGTTTATTCTGATCATGGAAGATTTCACTAACTAGATTAATCATTGCTTTTTCAGTATTCGACAAGTAAAAATCACCTGGAGTCAGAGTGCGATCCCGAGCCTCTCCAGAATTACGGCCTATGACAATAATAGCGGCATCAGCGCTGCTGCTTTGGATCACTTCTTCTCTTGTAAGTGGTTTTTCGGGAAGTGGCGGGAGACCCCAGAACCAGTTTTCTGCCTGGTATTCTGGCAGCTGCCGCAGTGTTTGAACATAGTCTTTGTAAGATGTAAGTAATGTCTGATCCAAGGTATATCCTGCTTGCTGTAATCCATCTGCGATGGAGATGACATAACGTGGATGGACGTCGCCGCTGCCTTTTCCACCTTTGATGGTCTCCACTTGAGCTATGCCGAATACAGCTAAGTGCTGATTTTTAGACAAAGGAAGACATCCATTGTTGGTTAGCAGTACCATTCCTTCTACAGCCGCCTTGCGAGCGATCGCTGCATGAGCTTGGGTATCAAATTTGTTAGTTGGTTTGACACCTCTGAATTTAGGTGTCTTGAGTAAAACCTGTAATATGTGCGCAATGTTTCGGTCTAAAACTGCTTCTGACAGCCTGCCTTCTCTGACAGCTTGAATTACTGCTTGCACTTGATGGTCATGGCCAGGCATTATCCAATCATTGCCAGCTATAATTGCAGCGATGGGATCGTTTTCGCTATCCCAGTCAGTCATCACTACACCTTGATAATCCCATTCATCACGCAATATAGTCATGATGAGTTCAGGGTTTTGGGAAGTATGTACACCATTAAGAGCGTTATATGATGTCATGATTGCCCAAGGCGAGGCCTCTTTGACAGCAATAGCAAAGCCCTTTAGGTAGATTTCACGCAGTGCTCGTTGAGAAATAACTGCATCAACGGTTGTTCGATTGGTTTCTTGATTATTAGCAACAAAATGTTTGAGAGTGGCTCCAACGCCCTGAGATTGGATCCCTTTGACAATAGCTGCAGCCATTTTCCCAGAAACAAGAGGGTCTTCTGAGAAATATTCAAAATTACGGCCGTTGAGGGGATTGCGTTGAATGTTCATGCCTGGACCTAAGATAAAATCGATTCCAAAATTAAGTACCTCGTTGCCAAAACATGTTCCCAGCTCTTCCACTAATTCTAAGTTCCATGTGGAAGCCAACATGGAAGCGATAGGAAAGGCTGTGGCATGACACTCTTGGTGCGGGTTATCAAAATGAGTGCTTAGCCTTACACCAGCTGGGCCATCAGCTAAATCCAGCGAAGGAACACCGAGATGGCTTATACCTTGGCTGGCTCCGACTGCGCCAGGAACAGTGCCGCATGCAAGAGAACCAACGACCAGGCGGGCCTTTTCCTCAAGTGACATGGCTGATATCACCGCTGGTATTGAAGTCTCATCTGTTAAATATGGGTTATGCATTTGATCACCTCTAATCCAGGGGTCTGACCCCATTATAGCAAAAGTAAGGAGGTTTATCTATGCGTATTTGGCTACATCATTGTCTAGGTAATGAAGAAGGATGGAACGCTTGGAGTCTTGATTACCTAGGATTTGCCACTTGGGCACCAACTCGAGATGAGGTATTGCGCAGAGTACCTATTAAGTTTGTTGAGTATCAAGAATGGTTAAGGCAGCATCAGCATGTTGTTCAGCCAACAACCCAGCTTCTGACCAATGAATATCTCGCTGAACAAATCATAATTGTTGAAGAGGTATCTGGGGACGAGATTGTATTTACTCACGACTTGGGCAATGCTTCTCGCTCAGAGATAATGCTTTGTTCTCGCCTGCTTGATTATTCCCGCAACGATTTGCTTGATACAGTTGCTGGTCTTCCAGATTCGGTTTTAGATTGGGATCCACCATATCGTCAGTTTGCCAGTTGGGCTCGGTGGCGGACCATTCGGCAAATTTTGCAGCATATTGCTGTTACGGAGATAGCTTATTATCTGCCTGCCATTGGTTATACAGGGATAACAGCATTTGATTATGGTACAGATTGGCTACAGCAGCTCGCTGTCACTAGAGCAGAGACTAAACAGTTCTTACACCAACTTGCGGATGCTGAGGACAGGGCACGTGTTACAATTGGTGAAGAAATATGGTCCGTGCGTAAAGTGCTAAGAAGGTTGGTACGACATGAATTATTACATCTAAAGAGCATAAAACGCATCCTCCATGATTTCAATTATAACCCTCAATTTCAATAAATTCATAATTAAAGGAATTAGCGCAGTTCAAACGAATAGAATAGGTGGAGGGTGATTGACTTGAAAAGCAAAGGTAAGGTTGCCATCCTGTTTATCGGCATCCCCAGCAGCAATTGGCTGCTATCAAGTCAGACTTGATTTCTTACCTTGGTATCTAATCGGTTATGAAAAGAAAGGAGCCACTACAAAATGGAATTCTATGATCTGTTGGCGACCGCCGATGTGGTTAGTTCAATCCAGCCTAATGTATTTAGGGATATTAACTTTCAAGAATTATTGCAGCGATTTTTGCAACCAAAACAGGCAGAGAGAATCATATCGGTGTTTAGTCAACCACTGTCGCCTGCGGGAATTCGCAAGCGGCAGGAGCTATTTATGGAATTGGAGCAGCCAGAGATTGAAGATTACCTATCTATGTTAAAGGATGCTGTTCAAGATCTGGAAATCAAATATAATCACTATCATCAAAAGGAAAACCTTGTATATAAATCAATAGCTTTTTTGGATTTAATTCTTACTTATATCGACTTTGTTGATGCAGTGTGCTGCCAAGATATTTTAACAGCTACTCAAGCAACGATTTTGCGAGAGTTTATCAGTAGTTTTGCAGCCATTCAAAACTCACCTCAGTTTGCAACCATGCGTACTGAAGCAATAGCTATAAAGAATGAACTGCAGCATATCAAAGCCCTACATTTCGATATCCATACACCGGAGGGTACGCCAACGACCGCAGTGATCAAAGTAGAGGCTAAGAAACACATTGCTGCTGAACTGATGGACATTGCTCAGAATTTAGGATTAGATCTTCATATGAGACGTTCGTCGAGCAATAAAGAGTTAAGTGAGAATTTGATTACAGGCTTGTCTCAAATCTATCCCGACTTGTTTACCAAATTGGAGCAATTTCATAGCCAATATCAAGGGGTCTTTGATTCCAAAGTTTTTATATACAATCAACAGATTTCGTTTTATCTTGATTGCAAGGCCTTCTTTAATGCCCTGCGTGAGCACCAAATACCTCTCTGCATGCCACAGATTGCCACAGAGAAGAGGACATCGATTACAAGTGCTTATGACATTACTTTGCTTTTGCAAGGTAAGCGTGACATAGTTCCGAATGATGTTGTGTTTGCGCCTGAGCATGGATTCTATCTTTTGACTGGTGCAAACAGCGGTGGTAAAACAGTTTATCTGCGAGCTGTAGCACTCTGTCACTTGTTGTTTATAGCAGGTGCTTATATTCCGGCTGTCCAAGCTGAAATGTTTCCAGTGGAACAGATCTTTACCCAATTCCCTGCTGATGAAAGCAGCTTAGATACCGGTAGGTTAAAGGATGAACAAAACCAGGTTCAGGCTATTCTAGCAGCAGTTACAGAAAAGTCTTTAGTGCTGCTCAACGAAACATTTTCTAGTACCAATGAAGAATTGGCACTGTCTCTCAGTTATGATCTGATTGCCAAGCTGTGCGAAATTGGTACTTTCGGATTATTTATAACCCACCACCATCAATTATTAGAACGGGTTCGAACTCTTACGGGGAAAACCAAGGTAGGTTACCTGACAGTGGTCGTTTTGGAGGATGAAAAACACACGCGCACTTATAAGATTGTCCCCCAAAATATTTCCACTCAATCGTATGCGCAAAGTATCATTGAGAAGTATGGGTTGTCCCGGGAACAACTGGCTAAGCGGTTATTGGAGGTGAGATAGATGGTTAGTTTATTGTATCTGCACACAGAAGATAGTCCCACAATCGATTGCCTGGAAAACCTGAGCTTGAACCGTATTGTGGAAGAGATCTGTTATACTGGTGAGCGGAGTGAATATGTGCTGTCAATTTTAAAGCGTCCGCTTCAAGATATTGATAACATTGTCTATCGGCAGGAAATCTGCCGGGATTTTATTGCTCATCCTAAATTGTTTGATGAGATGACAGAGATTTGCAGAGCCTACAATCAATTGAAAGAGGAATGGGATAAAGCAAGCCGACAAGTGCGCACCCAAATTGGTGCCAGCCATGCTTATACACACAGTTTGGATTTGGTGCGTGATACCATCTCCACCCTTGAAACAAATGCGGCCTATTGTTATAAGATTACAGGATTCCCCCAAAGCTTGCTGCAGATATTGGAGAGCTATCCCATACAGTCACAAGGCCTGCGCAGTATACAAACGTTTTGTATGGAACGCATGCAGGATCCGAATTATTTACGTTTTAGGGAAATTGCAGCAGAGTTGTCTGAAGTGGCTCCTATGATTGATAAAGGGTGCGAACTAAGCGTAGATTTTAATGATTCTTTATATGCTGTAGCGGAACATTTAGTTAAAGTTAAAACACAAAATCAAGAGCAAAAACAGTCGCTTTTTGCAGCACTTTTCAACCGGGCTAAGCACAACAGTGGTGCCACCCAAACTAGTGGCGTTACTGTAACTTTGAGCGGAGCCTCAACTAATGAAGTGGTTGTGATGATCAATGAAGCGCTCAAAGAAGTCAGCGCACTTATAGTGCAGATTACCAAGGGCATCTATCCTACTTTTGCTAATCTTTCTCAGGAGCTGTGGTTTTATCGTTTTGTCATCAAGCTGCATTCAATTTATGAACGAGAAAAGGTTCCAGTTTGCTATCCTCAGATGCTGCCTGCTGCAGAGGATGTTTTCTACTGTGAGGACTTATATGACTTGCTGCTGCTCGTTAAAGATTATGGATTGAAGCAACCGCTTTTTGATGTTGTGCCAAATGATGTTAAGCTGGCTAGTCAAAATGTTGGTATGTTAGTACAAGGTGATAATAATAGTGGTAAAACGACATTTTTACGTTCCATTGGTATTGCACAGGTTTTTGCCCAAGCGGGTTTGCCAATAGCTGCAAAAACAGCGGCAATGAGCATCAGAAGTAACATTTTGGCTCAATTCTCGGGTGAAGATACTGTTGCTGGCAACGATTCTGCAGGTCGTTTTGAAAGTGAAGTCCGAGAAGTTGCCCAGATCATAGATCAGCTTCAACCATATTCATTAGTACTTTTTAACGAAACTTTCCAGACTACCGCTTTTGCTGAAGCAGCTACCGCTATCTTTGATATCTTAGATGTAATCTCCCAAGTGAAGATCAAGTGGATATTTGTAACACACCTCATGCAGCTGTATGAGATGTTTTCCCGCACCGATGATAAGGTTATTTTTATGCAGACTAGCAAAGATAGCAAGATGCGTTACAAACTTGTGCCAATGGACTTTTGATACTAGTAGTGCAAAGACTGGGTTAACTTTCCACGAGGAAGTTGGCTGCAGGCAGCGAAGTCAATAAAATTACCGTTTTTGTGTGCTGCATTACTCTTACAGTGAAAGGAAGTTATCTAACATGCGTAAAGGCACAAATATTAGTTTGGTGCTTGTGTTTATTACTATCGGTCTGCTTGTTTCAGTCAATGCTGCAGCTGCAGCGATTGTGACAGAGGAGTCCATTAAAAGCGAAACAGACCTTATCAAAATTGATCTGTCTATCCCTGTTCTTGAGAATACAGGGGATTGGTTGTATACAGATGTTCTTAATACCCAATTACGTCTGCAGCATCTAAAGCAGGCATTAACCATTTCTCAAATGGCGAAGGAAGATAAACTAGCATTGGAGGAGATGAACTCTGCACGCCATTTCTTTCAATACTCAGCATTTTCCCGCCATGAAGTGAAATATAACAAAGACGGAATTCTGTCTTTGGTGCAGACATTTTACACCTATACAGGTGGAGCACATGGAATGACTCTTCTCGATGCTGTAAATCTCGATTTGGTTAATCAAAAAGAATTGACATTAGCAGATATTCTCCCTGAGCTGGAGCGTCAAAAGGCAGTGATTCTGGCAGAAATTAACCGGCAAATAGCTATTGATCCTTCGCAATACTTCATGGATTATCTTCCAGTGGATTATCTCAATGAAGATAATTTCTATCTTACAGAAGAGGGTTTAGTTATTTTCTACCAGTTGTACGAGATTGCACCTTATGCATCGGGAATTCAGGAGTTTGTTATTCCCTGGAACTTACTGGAAAGTGAATAGGAGTGTATTGTGATGGCGATTCATGTCAATCAAGTTGGTTACCGCCCTAATGATGTCAAAATCGCCTACTGTACTAAACCAATTGAAGAATTTTCTGTTATGACTGTTGATGGTGAAGTCGTGTTTACTAGTAAAGCCAAGTTAGGAGCCATTAATGATCCAGCTAGTGGTGATACTTTATATGAACTGGACTTCACCTCGTTTCAGCAGCCGGGAACTTTTCGTCTGAGCTGTGGAAGCGAACATTCGTATTTCTTCCGAATTGCTGTCGATGTGTACGATGGATTGAAACAAGCTCTGCTCAAGTGTTTATATTATCAGCGATGTGGTATAGCGCTGGAACCACTGTATGCAGGGGTGTGGCATCATCAAAAGTGTCATGATCGACAGGCAAAGCTTTACCCTTCTGGCCATCTGATAGATGTTACAGGCGGCTGGCATGATGCGGGAGATTATGGCCGTTATATTGAACCTGGAGCCAAAGCAATTGCTGATCTGTTAACTGCTTATGAGCTATTCCCTCTGGCCTTTCAAGAACCAGTTAATATTCCGGAAAGTGGCAATGGGATTCCGGATATTCTCAATGAAGTGCGCTATGAGCTTGAATGGTTCTTGAAAATGCAGGACCCTCAAACTGGAGGTGTCTATTCAAAGGTGACTGCCAGCCGCTTTCCCGCAATGATCATGCCTGAAGCAGATGTCGATCAACTTTATGTGTATGGATTTTCCACCACTGCAGCAGCAGATTTTGTGGCAGTTATGGCGATGGCCGCACGCATTTATCAGCAATTTGATGCACAGTTCAGCGCTATATGTTTAGAAGCAGCTAGGCGTGCGTGGGCATGGCTCACAGTTCACAATAATACAGATTATCCTAGCTTGGCAGGTCAGAGTCTAGAAACAGGTACGGGCGGGTATGGTGACCGACATGATGTCGATGAGCGTTATTGGGCAGCGGCTGAAATGCTGCGGACAACCCATGATCAGAAGTATCACCACTATTTTGCTGATTTGTATCATCAAAATTTTGATAAGTATGAATATACATGGAATAATGTGGCTGGCTACGGGACTATTGCGTATTTAAGAACACCTCAGAAATTGGTGGATCCTGATCTCTATCAGGAGTTGTTGACAGGTTTTCTCCGACGAGCTGATGCCTGGTGCCAACAATGTACCTTAGATGGCTATGGTATATCTCTCAAACCAGAAGACTATGTGTGGGGGAGTAACGGTGTAGTTATGGATCGGGCTATGCATCTGCTGATTGCCAATTCACTGCAGGCAAATCAGGAGTATGTACAGGCTGCCCAGGCACATTTACACTACTTGTTAGGCTGTAATCCGATGGGTATTTGCTATGTAACCGGTTTCGGAACTAATTCTGTACAGCATCCGCATCATCGGCCTTCGCAGGGAGATGCGGTAGTGGAACCTGTACCTGGTATGGTAGCAGGAGGGCCCAATTGTTACTTGCAGGATGAGATTAGCCGTGTTGTTTTCCAAAATCGAGTTCTATCTGTACCACCGGCCAAGCGGTACCTCGATCATGTGGAGAGCTATGCGACAAATGAAATGACTGTCTATTGGAACTCACCAGCGGTATTGGTTGCTGCGTTTTTCACCCTGTGATAAATACCTTGACTTATTGGGAGGGTTGGTAATGCAGTTTGGGTATTTTGATGATCAAAACAAAGAATATGTGATCACTACTCCTAAAACCCCATATCCTTGGATTAATTACTTAGGATCTCAGGATTTCTTTGGCTTAATTTCCCAGACGGCAGGCGGATATGCTTTCTATCGTGACGCTAGGTTGCGGCGGATCACGCGATATCGATATAACGATGTTCCTTTGGACAACGGTGGGCGGTACTTTTACATAAATGATCAAGGTGATGTTTGGAATCCCAGCTGGAAGCCGATGAAACAAGAGCTGAGTTTCTTTGAGTGCCGCCATGGCCTAGGCTATACCAAGATAACTGGGGCGAGAAATGGGGTAAAAGCTGAGGTTCTGTTTTTTGTCCCGCTAGGCTTCACTGGAGAAATTCACCATCTGACCATTACCAATGATTCTTCTGCTGTTAAGCAATTGAAATTGTTCTCGTTCATAGAGTTTTGCCTTTGGGATGCCTATGATGATGCAACGAACTTTCAGCGCAACTTTAGTACTGGGGAAGTAGAAGTAGAAGCGTCCGTCATCTATCACAAAACGGAGTATCGTGAGCGTCGCAATCATTATGCTTTCTATTCGGTTAATGCGCCCATTTGTGGGTTTGATACAGACCGGGAGAGCTTTTTAGGAATTTACAACGGATTACACGAACCCATAACTGTCTTGAATGGTTCAGCCCAGAATTCAATTGCCCATGGATGGGCACCAATCGCTTCCCATTGTCTCCAAGTACATTTAGAGCCTGGTGCATCTCGAACATTTACTTTCATTCTTGGCTATGTGGAAAACGCCAAATCAGACAAATATATAGGTCCTGATGTGATCAACAAATCTAAGGCTTATGCTATGATTGATCAGTTTTCCACTGATGCTGCTGTGGAACGAGCATTAAATGAATTAAAACAGTATTGGCAATCTCTGCTCGACAAATATCAACTGTATATCCATGATCAAAAACTGAACCGCATGGTTAACTTATGGAATCCTTATCAATGCATGGTTACGTTTAACCTGTCGCGGAGCGCCTCATATTTTGAATCAGGTATTGGCCGTGGTATGGGTTTCCGTGACTCAAATCAGGATCTTTTGGGTTTTGTCCATCAAGTTCCGGAACGTGCCCGCCAGCGTATCTTAGACCTGGCAGCCACTCAAAGAGAGGATGGCAGTGCTTATCATCAATATCAGCCGCTCACAAAAAAGGGTAATGATACTATTGGTTCTGGGTTTAATGATGACCCCTTATGGTTGATTGTGGCAGTTGCAGCTTACATTAAAGAAACAGGCGACTGGGACATTTTACAGGAGCAGGTTCCATTTGATCATGATCCGCAGAAGAACGCGCCTTTGCTGGAGCATTTGCGCCGTTCATTCGATTATACCATACATAATCTTGGACCTCATGGTTTGCCCCTGATTGGGCGGGCAGACTGGAATGATTGTTTGAACTTAAATTGCTTTTCGGAAGAGCCAGGTGAATCATTTCAAACAACAGGACCTTCAACTGGACCGGTGGCAGAATCTGTATTCATCGCTGGATTATTTGTGTTTGCTGGGGAGGAATATCGCCAAATCTGCTCTTATCTTGGTGATTCTGCAGAAGCAGATCGGGCAGCGAAGCATATTGCTAAAATGAAAGCAGCTGTTTTAGAACATGGTTGGGATGGCGAATGGTTTTTACGGGCCTATGATGCCTATGGCAACAAAGTTGGTAGTAAAGAGTGTGAAGAAGGCAAGATTTTTATAGAACCACAGGGTCTATGCGTGATGGCAGGGATAGGGATAGAAACAGGCCAGGCACGCCAAGCGCTGGATGCAGTCGCTCAGTGGTTGGAAACTGACTATGGCTTGGTTTTGCAACAGCCAGCTTATTCGCGTTATTACTTGAATTTGGGGGAGATTTCATCATATCCGCCTGGGTATAAGGAGAACGCGGGTATCTTTTGTCATAACAATCCATGGATTGCCTGTGCTGAAGCTAAAATTGGTCGAGGTGACCGAGCATTTGCCATCTATCGAAAAATTGCTCCGGCCTACTTGGAAGCGATCAGTGAAATTCACAAAACTGAACCATATGTTTACTCCCAGATGATCGCTGGGAAGGATGCGGTTAACCATGGCGAAGCTAAGAATTCATGGCTGACTGGTACTGCTGCTTGGAATTACGTGGCGATTACCCAGTGGATCTTAGGTATTCAGCCTGACTATAATGGTTTGCGGATTGATCCTTGTATTCCTCAGGATTGGGACGGCTATCGTGTGTGCCGCCACTTCCGCAATGCCATTTATGATATTAGAATCCACAATCCACACCATGTATGCAAAGGTATTAAACAGATAACTGTTGATGGTCTGCCAATAAGTGGCAATGTACTGCCAGTTTATGCCGATGGACAGCGGCATAAAGTCGAAGTCGTGTTGGGTTGACTCAACAGAAAGTTGTATCAACCAACAGTTGAGTCAAGGCAATAGATTTCTAATAAAATTCTTATTCAATTAAACCAACACTATCTGGTTATTTTACTGCGAACGTTCCATAATTGAACTAACGAATATGGACCGGGAGGTAATCTTGATGTATAACGTTTACGATTTTGGCAAGCGGATAGCATCATATCGCAAAATGGCTGGCTTAACCCAGGAAGAATTGGCCGCGAGATTGAACATTACGCCTCAAGCGGTATCCAAATGGGAAAATGAAATCAGTTTCCCAGAAATCACGATTCTACCAGAACTGGCTCGTGTGTTAAACACAACTATCGACAAGCTGTTTGGCAATAAAAATGAAAATGGGACTGGTTCACCTCGGCAGCCAGCTTTTCCTCCCACACGTGGTAACCTAAAGCTGATACATGTTTATCGTAATGTTGCTTGTTATTCTAATAAGGCGGTTGACGTTATTGTTACAGCAACAGTGACATTTGAAGATGGCAGTCAGGCGGATTTAGGGTCACTGCGTATAGTAAATAAGGGACCCGGTGAAATTGTCTTTGACTTTGCCGATGAACATTACTATTTCAATGATCTAGACCTGAAGCAGACAGAATTCGCTGAAGTATTTACTGGTATAAAATCGTTAGAATTGGCAATCACTTGCTGCCAATTTCGTGTTGGTCGATCTTCAGACAATGTAACTAAAGTCAGTGCTAAAGGTTCGTCCGTATTTATTGAATACCTGGAAGTGCGGCAGTCTGGTCAAAGCCTAGTCATTGCGCAAAAACAGCCGCCTGGCAATGTGAACTTTGGCAGCGACAGCAAACTAGAGATACTTCTTGGTCATGACAGTGGTGACGAACTACAGGTATACGTTAATGGTTCAGGCAGTGGAGAGATAACTATTCCTTTTAAAGAAGGGCGATTGCAAATCAATGGTTCAGGAGCGCTCAGAGCTAATTCATTGGACACCTTGAGATGTACGGTTAATGGCAGTGGTGATGTAGAGTGCCAGAGCGCTAAAAGAGCGGAGATTACAATCCGTGGTTCTGGTGATGTAAATTTATATGAAGCAACCGAAGAATTAAATCTGCAAATTAGCGGGTCGGGAGATATATGTATTGATTCTGGTCAAGTCGAAACATTCAATGCCCGAATTAGCGGCTCTGGTGATATTAATGCGAAAGCAGTGACTGCGCGGTTTGCGGATATGGCTATCAATGGATCTGGAGAAATTGTGCTGGGACGGGTAATTGAGGAATCGGTGGAACAGCATAGTAAGCATGCTTCCATCACGGTCTTAAAAAGAGGTTGAGCAGACGAATAGTTGTAATATAAACAAGCTGTGGGCAAATATACATTACAAAGATACCATCTATGACAAGAGAAGAATCTGGATAGCTCACCGCATAAGCACCCTTATGCGGGGAAAGGAGGCTAGCACATGGCTTGGTACTGGTGGGTTGTAATCGTTGCAGCGGTAGCAATTATTGCTTATTTCCTCTTCAAACGTAAATAGCAGTTCGTTAACAAGAGAAAAGACAGCCTATGATGCCATCAGGCTGTCTTTTCATTTGTCCATCACCACTGCTGCAGGATCTGCATTTGGAGAGTGGAAATGATCTGTAACTATATGTCTGTCCTAGCAGACTCAATCGAGGGGAGAACTATGCATAAGCGACAAATAGTAAGATTTAGTTTATATTTAACGGTGCTGATTGTGGTGATTGTGTGCTTTTCTGTACTATCGTTTAACCATGCGGATAAAATTCATTCGAATCTAAAACGCCTTGAAGGAGCAGGAATCGAGATTACTCACTATACATCAGGCATTGTTCCTGCAAACACGCTCATTGCTGTGCGCTATAAGGACGAGCAGGTGAGCACTGAGGCTCTACATACGCCCCTACATTCCAATCCGTTTACATTTACACCGCAGATCGAAGGACAGGCATATTGGGCGGATCCACACACGCTAGTGTTCGCACCTGCTGTACCCCTATATGAACCTAACCATTATTATGCAGAGTTAGATCTCACTAAGATTTTCCCAGATGAGCCAGATTTAGCTAAGTTTGAGTTTGATTTTATTACACTCGGCCAAAAAGTAATCAATGTGGATGGGTATTTTGCGCCAGCTGCTGAGAGTGCGGAGGAAGTGTATTTCCTGGCCACATTTACTTTGGCTGAACCGGTAGAGCAGAATTTATTGCAGAAGGCGCTGCAGCTAAAGATTGATGGTGCTAATGTAACTTTCGAACTGAACACTAAAGATAATCGCCAGTTTTCCCTGATATCGGAACCACTTACGCGTCATCCCCAACAAAATCGGCAGTTAACTCTCACTTTAGCTAAAGCAGCGTTAGCTGCAGCTGAAGATGTGCAGCAGACATTTGTACTGACACCGTTAATTTCTTCGCTGCAGGTGGTCAGGATCGAGGAAGAAAAGTTGGATGAGAATTCGCAGGTGCGGATTATTTTTACCGAACCACTGCAGCCTGATCTTGACTATCAAGGATACCTACATATTACTCCAACATCAGAAAACTATAGAGTCAAAGTAGATAATAACAGTTTAATTATCACTGGACCATTCAAACCACGAGAGCAGTACAGCATTCGCCTTTTCCCTGGAATTACCAGCGTTTATGGGCAAAAGTTAGCAGAGCAGGTTGACTTCACCTGGGAGGTCAAAATCTCAGACCGTAATCCAGCTGTGGAGTTTATGGATTCTGGAATGATCCTCCCTAGCAGTCAGAATAAAAAGATTGTTTTCCGGACTATGAATGTGGAACGCCTTCGTCTTATGGTAAAGCGAGTCAAAGAAGATAACATGATCAAATTCTTTAATGATAACTCGTATCGTCCTTACAGCTACTCTTTTGATGACTATAATCGTTATGCGTTCCAGCGTTACGGAGAAATCGTTGCTGATCAAATTGTGGAAATTGGGCAGGAAGCTAACAAGTGGATCCAAACTGAGCTAGATTTAAGCAGAATCATTTCTGATCATGATAAAGCTTTGTATATCATTCAGCTTAGTTTCGACGCTAACCAGGTGCTGTATCTTGATGAAACTTATCATGACTGGTACTTCAGTGGGTACTTGAATGAACGCGGCAAGGCTGTTAAACATCTTATGATCAGTGATATCGGCATCACTGCTAAAGAGCTGGCTGGGAACTTGTATGTTTATCTCACCAATGTTTTGACTACTGAACCTATAGCTGATGCTGTTGTCATGGTTAAGGATCGTGATGGTAAGCTTATTGATTCAGTATATAGTAATGAGCAAGGGCTGGCTGTAGTCAAGACAAACCAAACAGCACGTTACTTAGAAGTGCGTACCAACGATGATTATGCCTTGATGAGCCTGCTTGATTCTTTGGTCAATCAATCTGTTTTTGATATTGGCGGTGTAGAAAAACAGGGAGGAGTAAGTGCTTATATTTACACTGATCGCGGAGTTTATCGGCCGGGGGATCAGATTAACTTGGCAGCTATTGTCAGAAATGAAACCCAAACATTTCCGGATCACCACCCAGTGACTTTACGGGTATATAACCCACAGGAACGCTTGGTGTACGAGGCAGTGAACAACCAGGGTATAGATGGATTTTATGCCTTCAACTTTGCAACCAGTTCAGACGCTCTTACCGGTGTATGGAAAGGGGTACTTGAAGTTGGCGGCAGGTTATTCACTCATGATTTGTTCATTGAGGCGATAGTCCCTTACCGGTTGGCAGTGAACATTGAACCTGAGCAGGGCAGGGTAAAAGCCATGGATCAAGGGTTGAACCTTACTGTGAGCTCGCAATATCTCTTTGGTGCACCTGCCAGCAATTTGGAAAGTGAAGTTCTAGCTGTTTTAGAATCCTATCCTATTTCCTTTTCTGGTTACAGTAATTTTATCTTTACTAATCAGGCAGTGGAGTTTGAGCCCATAACGACAGAAGCATCCTACCAGACGCTTGATGCTGACGGTGTGCGACAGTTCTATTGGAAGAAACCACAGCTGCCCGAAGTGCCTTCCGCACTGCGCCTGCGAGTTGAGGCGAGGGTATTTGAACCTAGCGGCAGGGCAGTGCCAGTTGTACAGCTGATTCCTGTTGAACATTATCCAAGTTATGTAGGTATTATGGCATTGGACAGTCCAGATGTGGAAATTGGTCAGAATACCAAGTTCGTGGTAGTCCATCTATCTGCTTCAGGCATGCCTATCGCCAATTCCCAGTTAAATTATCGTGTGTATCACTGCCGTCAGTACTGGTGGTGGGAGTACAGCAGTGAAGCTAGTTTCCGTCGGTATTACAAAAGCAGTGAAGCAACTGAGCTGGTCACAGAAGGGATGATTACTACCAATCAAGAGGGATTTGGTGAGATCCCAGTGCAGATTAACGATTATGGGGTAGTCTTGTTAGAAGTGACGGATCCTGAAGGCGGCCACACCGCAGGGTACTTCTTTACTACCCATTGGTGGGGAGAAACAGCTGTCAACCGCAGCGCAGATATTGTCAATCTAAAACTGAATAAAGCTGAATACCTCCCCGGAGAAACAGCTTATGTTACCTTAAATAATCCAGCCGAGGGGCGTGCCTTAGTTACAGTAGAAAAAGAAGGTAAAATCATGTATCAAAGCTGGGAAGAGCTAACAGCTGAGCAGCTGGTTGTACACATAGAAGTTAAAGAGGAGTACATTCCTAATGCTTATGTTTCTGTGGTATTGTATCAGCCTTATGGTAATACAGACAATGATCTGCCCTTGCGTATGTACGGAATTGCGCCGCTGTACGTGCGCAGTGAAGGGACGAAAATTGATTTAAAGGTTGAGGCGCCAGAAGAAATTCATCCTGAAGAAGAATTTACCATTAAGATCCAAACTCAAGATCAGCAGCCTTGCCAGCTGACAGTAGCGGTGGTGGATGAAGGTTTACTGAGCATCACGGGGCATAAGACTCCTCAGCCTTGGGAGTTCTTTTTCGCGAAACAGCGGCTGTTAACCAAGACATATGATAACTTCTCAGATATTATTAACCTCACCTATGGTTATATTCACAACCATTTAGCCGTAGGTGGTGATGGCTCAGGAGAAGGTATATCAGAATACCGTGAACTGCAGATTCCCAATCAAGATGTGGAACGGTTTCCTGCAGTGAGCTTATTTTACGGTCCGATCCAAACTGATGATCAGGGATATGCGGAATTAAAAGTACAGGTTCCCAATTATCTAGGTCAGGTTCGGGTCATGGTAGTTGCTGTTCAGGGCAACCGCTACGGTAGTGCTCAACGTTCAATCCCTGTAACTGCACCACTCATGGTACTACCAACATTGCCGCGGGTGCTGGCTCCATTAGATCAGATCCGCATTCCTGTGTCGGTGTTTACTTTCGAAGCAAGTTTAGGGGAAATTGAGGTTAGCATTAACACCAACGGACCAGTAGAAATTATCGGACCGCATAGTTTTACGATACTAGCTGATGAAAATGGGCGCCAGGAGGTTTTCTTTGAACTGCAGGCAGCTGAAACAGTGGGTACTGCGGAGATCATTGTCACCGCTGAAGCGCTGGCAGAAGAATATCACAGCCAAAGCAAAACGACTATCACTATTCGGCCAGATAATCCCTACATATACCTGGTTGATGAGCAAATTGCCGGTCCGGGATGCGGTGTGGAATTTATCATTCCGTCACAGGGTATTGCTGGGACAGATAAGACACAGCTGGTCATTTCCAGCATGCGGGGGTTGAACATTAACCATCGGCTACAATGGCTGGTCCGATACCCTTATGGGTGTGTGGAACAAGTGACTTCAGCGGTATTTCCTCAGTTATATTTGCCGCAGGTATATAAATTGTCTCTTGCTGATCTTCAGCAAATTGATGTGAATATCAATGCAGCCATTGCAGCTTATTTACAGTATCAATTAGCGAGCGGCGCCTTTTCTTACTGGCCTAATGAAAACTACGTTAACAGTTGGGCAAACAACTATGTAGGCCATTTCCTCTTGGAAGCCAAAGCCAAGGGGTACCATATACCAGCAGGCATGATGGAGAAATGGCTGGCGTATCAAATAGAGGCAGCTAAGCGCAACGATGGAGAGGCCTTGACTCGAGCCTATCGTTTGTACCTATTGGCTCAGGCAGATAAACCAGTGCTGAGTGCCATGAACTACATGAGGGAGAGTGAACTAGCTCACTTAAGCAGCCCGGCAGCTTGTCTTCTGGCAGCAGCTTACCACATGGCAGGGTATCCCAGCATTGCGCAGCAGATTTTGGCAGAGGTAGAACTGAAGGTGGAGGAGTATCAGGAACCTGATGATACCTTTGGTTCAGCATTGCGGGATCAGGCTTTGATGCTTGATGTATTGACGTTGGTCGGTGATTATACCCGCGGAGTTGATTTATACAATGCCATTGCAGACGCGCTGTCTTCTCCAAAGTGGCTGTCAACGCAGACTTCTGCTTATGCTTTAATGGCTGTAACCAAGTATGTCCAAGCAGTTCAGCAAAACGCACCTCAGCTTACTGGCTTGCTGACACTGCCGAATCAAGGTGTGATTGAGCTGGAAACTAACGATACAGTGACAGTGGTTCCTTTAGACACAACCTATGCAGGTCAAAAGGTGAGTTACGTCAATACAGCAGATATCCCCGTCTTTGTCACCTTGGAATGGGAAGGAATCTCAAAACGGGGAGATATTCAGCCACAGCAGAGTAATCTAACATTGACCGTCAGCTACCTGGATCAAGCGGGTAATCCAGTTGATATCAGCCGAGTCACGCAGGGGGCAACATTCTATGTCGTGTATCATGTGGCGCAAACAGGTTATGACGACATTAATGAAGTGGCTTTGGTGCAAATCTTACCCTCTGGTTGGGAAATAGAAAACTTGCGCCTGCTGGGTGGGCAGTTGCCGCAATGGGCTTACCAGTTCAATCTAGGTCATGAAGAATTTGTGGATATTCGCGATGACCGCATCATGTGGTTTTTTGATTTGGACGGATACAGTTCTGGCTATGATTTCATCGTAAAGATCAATGCTGTTACTCAAGGTAAGTTTTACTTACCGCCCACACTGTTGGAAGTGATGTACAACAATGATTATAAAGTGATTACAGAAGGTCAGACTGTCGAGGTTGTAGCCAGATGAAACGCTGGATTAAGCTTAGTATATGCCTATTAGTAGTGGGAATAGGGTTGGTAGTAGTGATGTTTTACGCAGTAGGACCGTTGCCAACTCCGTTGTTTCCAAATGATTATAGCACCGTGATTCTAGACACGAATGGCAAAATACTGCGTGTATTTTTAAACGATCAACAGCAGTGGATTCTGCCTGATGACGGGCGGGAGATTCCTGATAAATTGAAAATTGCGGTCACGCATTATGAAGATAAACGTTTTTACCAACACATGGGCATTGATTGGCTGGCAGTGGCCAGGGCACTGTATCAAAATATTTCTCATGGTCAGCGTATCAGTGGCGCCAGTACGATTACGATGCAGGTGGCTCGGTTGATGCAGCCAAAAGCACGTACGGTGAAAAACAAATTGATCGAAATGATCCAGGCAGTAAAGATTGAGTTCCAGTACAGTAAAGACGAGATTTTGAAACTCTATTTGCTGCACGCACCCTATGGTGGCAACATTGTTGGCTATCGTACCGCTTCGCTCCGTTATTTTGGTAAAGAGCCCGAGGCATTGAGTTGGGCGGAAGCTGCTACCTTAGCAGTTTTGCCTAATAATCCTGCTAACATCAATCCCATGCGTAATTCTGATAAATTGAAACAGAAGCGGGATCAGCTGCTGTACAGTCTTTATCAAGCGGGGAAAATCGATCAGGTTACCTATGAACTAGCTGTTGCAGAACCTATACCTGAGGGTCAGACCCCTTTCCCTCTGGCGGCCCCGCATTTGACAGAAAGGTTGCTACGGCAGGTTGACCAGAGGATTATTGTCACCACCATAGATAAAGAGATCCAAGAGAAAACTGCGAGGATCTTGAAACATTATGTGGATGATATAAACAAGCATGGGGTTAGGAATGGTGCTGTACTTGTGGTAGATACCGTTTCTGGTGCCGTGATAGCATATGCAGCCAGTCAGGACTATTTCGATCAAGAAAATTTGGGCATGATTGATGGGATTCAGATGCGCCGTTCGAGCGGGTCGACTCTCAAACCATTACTGTACGCCTTAGCTATGGATGAGGGTCTGATTGCTGGTGATAGTGTGTTACCAGACATTCCTCTCAGTTATGGAGGGTATACCCCTTTTAATGCGGATCGGCGTTTTCGTGGTCTGGTACGTGCTAGGGATGCCCTCAAGCAATCTCTTAATGCCCCGGCAGTCTACCTGCTTAACCAATATGGAACAGCCAGTTTCTATGAATTTCTTGTTAAAGCTGGATTACAGGGTTTAACCCGTACTCCAGAGGCTTATGGCTTGTCCCTCATTCTTGGCAGCGGGGATGTTAGTCTCTGGGAATTAGCCCGTTTGTACCGGGGCTTAGGTAATTTTGGCAGTTTTACGGAACTACATGTTATTAAAGGTGGGCAAAAGGAACCACAGCAATTGATTACACCGGGCTCAGCTTACTTAGTTCTGGAAATACTGAAGGATACAACTAAAACAACAGCGAACACGCCTATTGCCTGGAAAACAGGAACTAGTTATGGGAATCGTGATGCTTGGGCAGTGGGAGTATCTCCGCAGTGGACTATTGCAGTGTGGGTTGGTAATTTTGATGGCAGTGAAGCTAAGGGATTGACAGGCCAGGAAATGGCTGCACCGTTGTTGTTTCAGGTATTCAATCAACTGCCCAAGAATCCTTACCAAAATTGGTTTATCTGCCCAGCAGATGAATTGACAGAGGTGCAGGTTTCTGAGGAAACTGGCTATAGGTTGAAAACAAACCTCGGTAATCAAAAAACTATCCTGGTCTCTGCTGGCGCAAAACCCTTAAGGTACTCACCCTATGAAAAGATTGTCTATCTGAACCAAGCTGGTACAATGCAGGTTTGCTCGCTGTGTTGGGATCGTGCTGATTTACAGCAAGTAATGCTCGCTGTCTATCCACCAGAAATGAATTTAAATAGTGCTCTACCGCCACACAATCCTGACTGTCCAGCGGTACGCTCAGATAATCCCCTTAGCTTTATTTATCCACAGCAGGACAGCTTTATATTTATTCCACGCGATGCATCTGGGGAGTATCAACGCGTGAACTTGGAGGTAGCGCATACATTTAAAAACAGTACAGTGTATTGGTACCTGGATGATCAGTATTTAGGCGAAACCATTGGTGTGCATCGACATAATATCGTATTGGAAACAGGTTGGCACAAGCTGTATGTAGTTGATACAGCTGGCAACAGCCAGATGATCACTTTCTATGCGGAAAAACGGTAGCATGGTAACAGGAAAATGAATTTTCATTCCTGTTGCCAACTAGGTACAATAGCGTATTTTATAGTGAGGAAAACCAAGGAGGTAGTAGCATGAGTGTTCAACAGATACCACCGCCACCTCCACAGTTCTGCACAGGTTTTTATTACACTGTTGTACCTGGTGATTCTTTGTTTACAATAGCTAACCGCTTTGGAGTTTCTTTACAAGCTTTGATGGCAGCTAATCCTCAGATAACCAATCCCAATCTGATTTTCCCCGGACAAGTTATCTGCATTCCAGGAGCTCAGGTACCAACTGTGGAGTGCTGTATGCTATTGTTTAGAACAGCTAACGTTCCTATTATTCCAGGTGCTGAGGCTGGTGGTGTGGCCAGAGTATTTCAAGCACCTAACCGCAACGGCAGTGTTTTGGTGGCAACGATTGGTTTACCACAGCCATCAGCATTGGGTGGCAACATTTATGTAGCTTGGATCCGTCGACAAGGTGCACCGGCCATTCCTTTCCAATTGCGGCAGACCGGTCCGCCAGTAGTAGAACCAGGTGTATGGGTGGGAGCGATAACGTTTGGACCGAACGAACAGTTTGCTCCGTTCCAAGACATAGTGGTCACTGCTGAAACAGGCTTTCCGGTTACTAATCCCAACCTAAACAGAATTGCCTTGATTGGCAACTTCACACAGTGTCGTCCGCAGTAATGTAAAAACGTGTCATAGAATGACTGAGCGCTTCTATGGCACGTTTTTGTTCGTGCATCTACTGACTTCCCAAGTGACAAATACTGTCTACCGGTATAGTAAACATGACGCCGAAGCTTGGTCTTTTAGCATCTGTGGCAATTTCTTTTACAGCTGCGACAGTATTATGCAGCAGCTCTTCATTTTCAATTACTGTGAAGATGGTTTTGTTTGATGGATGTGCACCATTGAAAAGCGCCCTCAATGATCCAAAAATTGGCAGATCATGTTCAGCAATGATTCGCGCCATTCCCTGACTATCGATAATGGTAGCCCCTTTCACTCCTATTTCCACAAACTTGGATAAAATTACCTCCAAATAGTCAACCTCATTGAGAACAATGATCAGTGCCTGCATACAATCGTCTCCTTGTGTTGTTTATCGTTAAATCTGTCCTTATCAATTTTAATTTTATCATTGATTTCAACTCTTCGCTTTTACTTTTGTACAAGTTTACATTTTAAAATAAGGATTGACATTAATTGGAAATATGTAATATACTACTAGTGCACTAGATAACTAGTGCACTAATGTTGTGGTGGGAGGTGCTAATTTGCATATCGAATTTGATCCGTCTGTGCCGATATACCTGCAGATTGTTGAGGAAATAAAACGCTTGGTGGCAACAGGTAAACTCAAGGCTGGCGATAAACTTCCGTCACAACGAGAACTAGCAGCTATGCTACGAGTGAATACCAATACAGTTCAGCACGCCTATCGAGAAATGGAACTTGAGGGGTTTGTAGAAACATTGCGTGGTCAAGGAACGTTTATCCGCCAAGACGCACAGGTGGTAGAAAAAATGCGCACTGAGATGATCCAGAGATTGGTAGAGGATTTTGTCCGCTCAATGTTAGTTTTAGGTTGTTCTGAGCAAAGCATTTTAGAATTGGTGAAGGCAAATTTGAGCAATTTACAACGACATTCAATCAACAATAAGGAGGGTCAATATGACTGAGCCAAAATACATTGTGGAGATTGATGGTTTGCGGAAAAGCTATCCACGGGTTGATGCACTCGACGGGATTGACTTGAAGATCGAAGCTGGTAAAATTTGGGGATTGCTGGGTCCTAATGGCAGTGGTAAATCCACTTTGCTTAAGTGCATTGCAGGTTTAGTTCAACCTGATAGTGGCCGAGTGACAATCCATGGGTTGAAGCCTTCTTGGAAAACAAAGACCAGGATTGCTTTCGTTCCAGAAATCGATCATTTATACCGCTGGATGACAGTAAAAGAAACACTGGATTATTATGCAGCTTTTTATCAAGATTGGCAAAGAGAAAAGGAGCAGGAACTCTTGGAATTTATGCATTTAGATCCACAGAAAAAGGTAGGAGCTTTGTCCAAGGGGATGCGCTCCCGTCTCAAACTGATTATTGGATTAGCGCGTAACGCAGAGCTATTGCTTTTGGATGAGCCCTTATCAGGAATTGATGTCTCCTCCAGAGATCGTATTGTGGAGGGGATTGTCCGACAGTTTCGCAGTGAAAAACAGACTATGATCCTTTCCACTCATGCAATTGATGAAACCGAAAGATTGTTCGACTCGGTGATCTTTTTAAGTGAAGGCAAGGTCTATTTGAGTGGTGATGCTGAGGAACTGCGTGTTAAATACAGTAAATCTATGAACGAGCTGTTTAAGGAGGTCTATGCCTGATGAAACCATTTCTGCGGTTATTGCGCAAAGATCTTGAAGCATGTAAGCTTCCTATTTTATTCAATTGCGGCATATCCATTATCTGGTTGCTATATCTCCGTTATCGTTTCTCTATAACTCAAAGCATGGAGATAGTTTTGGGCCTTATGCTTGTTCCCTTAGTTTTCATACCGTTTTGGATTCTGTGGCAGGCTTATCAAAGTTTACGCAGTGAATGGCGGGAAAACACAGTCTATTCTTTACTGCTGCTTCCGGTTCCAGGTTGGAAGATCTTGTTATCTAAATGGATGGCTTTGTTGATCGAGACAACTATTATTGTCGTGGTATTTTTAATTACTTCTTTGATTTGCTTTTTTGAACCGATTAGAAACAGTTTTGGCGAAATTCTCCGGTTCATGCCTACAGCATGGTATATCCGTAATGGCTTGCTGATATATGTGTCTGTGCTCTTTTTGTTTTCAGGATGGATCATCGCCATGCAAACAGCTTTTGTTGTCGGCAAGCTAGTAGGGAGGTTTAGTGGTTTAGTTGCTCTGTGGACTCTCTTGTTAATTTCATGGCTCTCTGATCGTGTTGGTATAGTATTACAGCCACTATTTCAATGGGTGCCACCAATTGCTGTTGAACGGTTGTTCAAGTTAGAAACGCTGACATGGTATCTAGGGGATTCTCTGACAATCTCCTGGAACTACAGCGCTTCAGTTGGGTCATGGCTAACCATGCTGGGATTGTTTTTCTTAAGTTCATGGCTGTTAGCCAATTATGTGGAGGTCAATGAATAAGGGAGGGACAACGATGCGTGTTCGAAAAATTACATTAGTTGTGTTATTTGCGCTCACTATCTTAGCTGGGTTGGATATCAGATACGGAGATTCATCTGCTGACTCTAATGGGATCATCCAAATGCGAATCAATACTGTTCAAATGCCTGATTGGCCCGAATACACTGGAACACAGACATTAACTTTGGCAGCCAGTGATATGTCGCAGTTTGTGGTATATCATAAGTTTGGTGCCATCAATTACCATGGAGCTGATACTGACCAGATCACAGTTGTGGCAAAAATAACTGTAGAAGCAGAAACTGAGGAAGAAGCACAAGCATATGCTGAGCAGCTAAGTATTCAGCTTATACAGGCTGGAGACGTAGCTGAGCTTCAGTTTGTCGAACCCGAAAGGCCTAAGAATATCCAATCAGTGACAGTCGCTTACGAGATTATTGCACCATATGAGTTAGCTGTGGTAGTGAATGCTGAGTATAGTGATATAACTCTTTCTGATTTGTTAGGAACAGTGCGAATGGCAGCGAGATTCTGCACAGTGAAAGCTAAGAACCTCACTGGATCTGTTGATGGAGATTTTGACTTTACAAATGTCGAGCTCAAGCAGTTTAGTGGAAGCCTTAATTCAGACAATAATTTCTCCAATATGAGTCTTGACCTAAACGATAAAACTAGTGGCTACACTATTGCTGTGAGCGTTAAGTTTGGTACTCTTAATGGGAACGTGAAGCTGGATCAAAATACAGAACAAAATTTACTGAATGCTACTGGTATAATTGGTGATGGGCGGAATAATATCTCCATCACTGCAAATTTCAGTAATGTACAAATCAACCGGCGCTGAACCTTGATGTGCACATACTAGACCGCTGTTAGCGGTCTTTTTGTTATAGTAAACCATTGGTTGACTTTGTCACCTAAAGTATACTATCGGTCGATTGAGAGCAACAGCCGTTACTAATATAATTAATGTACGGGGTGAGGTTGATGCAAAAAATCAATATTGCCCGCGCTATTCTCAATGGGCGCAGGGCTAAGAAGGTTACGCAGGAAGAGCTGGCGCAGTTCTTGGGTGTATCGAAAGCCTCGGTATCTAAATGGGAGACAGGGCAGAGTTACCCGGATATTACCCTATTGCCGCAGATAGCTGCTTATTTCAATATCAGTGTTGACGAATTACTTGGTTATGAGCCATGGATGACCAAAGAAGACATCCGCGAACTTTATCATCGCCTATCTGATAAATTTGCAGAACTACCTTTTACTGATGTGATGAACGAATGCAAGGCTATCATTAAGAAGTATTACTCGTGCTATCCATTGCTGCTGCAGATGTGTGTGCTGCTGATCAATCATTGTCACATGGCTGGTTCCGAAGATGAACAGAATGCGATCAAGCAAATGGTACGGGATTTGTGTGTTAAGATCAAGAACGAGAGTGAGGATGTATCAGTAGCTAAACAGGCTAACATGCTGGAAGCCATCTGCGAACTTAACCTTGGACGTCCTGAGATAGTGATCGATCTGCTGCAAGATGCTAACGATCCGATGCTTGGTGAGGAGGTGTTGTTAGCATCAGCTTATTATTTAACAGGTAATATCGAAAAAGCGAAGGAAACTGCGCAGGTCGGTATCTTCCGCCACCTCATGGGTATCTTAGGAGATATACCCAATTATCTTATGCTGCACATGGATGATCCAGAGAAATTTGATCAAATTGTCCAGCGTACTATGGGACTGATCGAACTATTTCATGTTGAAAAAGTACATCCAATGATTCTCTTTGCTATTTATCTAACTGGTGCTCAAGGTTATGCGCAATTAGGTGCAGATGATCGAGCGCTCGAGCTTTTGCAAAAGTATGTGGATTTAGGTACCTCAGATATTTATCCACTGCGTTTTATTGGGGATCAGTTTTTTGATAAAGTTCACAATTGGTACTGCGAATTAGATTTGGGTGTGAAACCTCCGCGAAATGAAGCTGTTATTAAGAGTGACATGCTGGAAGCCCTAACTAAGAATCCGGTGTTTGAACGCTTAGCTGGAAACATTCGCTTTAAAAACATGGTTGCCAAATTAGAGCGCAAGCTTAAAGGTGAGGTGAAATAGATGGAAACTTTAAAGGAGTATTGGATTTTCATATTACCGCTGATTGTTTTAGAATTAGCTTTGATGGTGGCTGCTTTAACCCATGTACTGAAACATAAGAACTACCGCTTTGGTTCGCGGGCACTCTGGATCCCTGTTGTTGTGCTTTTGCAGATCATTGGCCCGATAGTGTATTTCATTTTTGGCCGAGGTGAGGACGAATGAACATTCTTGAGATCAATGATCTGCACAAGAGATTTGGCAGTGTCCAAGTGCTAAATGGGTTAAACATGGTCGTACCCGAGCATTCTGTCTTTGGATTTGTAGGAAAGAATGGTGCTGGTAAAACCACGACTATGAAAATTGTACTTGGTTTGCTTAAAGCAGATAGCGGTACGGTGAGAGTCTGTGGTGAAAAGGTGGTTTACGGTGACACTACAACGAATCGGTATATTGGCTATTTGCCAGATGTACCTGAGTTTTATGGGTATATGCGACCTTTGGAATACCTTCAACTCTGTGGAGAGATCACCGGTCTTCCGCGTCGGAAAATAAAGGAGCGGAGTGAAGAGTTGTTGAACTTGGTGGGGCTGCAGGGTGTAAACCGCCGGATCAGTGGATTCTCTCGGGGGATGAAACAAAGGTTGGGGATAGCTCAAGCTCTGCTGAACGAACCTCAGCTGCTAATTTGTGATGAGCCAACCTCAGCATTGGATCCACTTGGAAGGAAGCAAATCCTGGATATCCTTGCAGCGATTAAAGGTAAAACAACAGTAATCTTCTCCACCCATATTCTCTCAGATGTGGAGAGAATATGTGATTATGTTGCAGTTTTAGATCAAGGTAAACTGGCTTTGACCGGTACTTTGGCTGATGTTCAAAAACAGCACCGGCGCAATGGTTTTGTTATTAAATTTGCTGATCCCCATCAGGCAGCCGAGTTTGCTACAATTGAGCAGCTGCAGCATCCATCAATTAAGTTAACTCGAGAGGAAAGCACATTGACAATCATGATCGAAGATCAAGCAATTAATGGACATATTCTCATCGATTTTCTCGCCCGGAAGCAAATAATACCGGAAAAATTTGAAGCCATGGAACCAACGCTGGAAAATCTCTTTGCGGAGGTGGTACAATGAGCCATTTTCGCGTGTTTTTGAAAAAGGAACTGATCGAGTATTCCCGCAACTACAAATTATGGATTATGCTTACTGTATTTTTGATTTTTGGCCTTATGAATCCATTGACTGCGAAGCTGACTCCCGAGTTACTTGCCAATTTATTGCCCGAGGGAGTCACTATTACTCTGCCTGAACCTTCGTCGCTTGATTCTTGGGCTCAGTTCCACAAGAATATAACGCAGATGGGCTTGATTGTGACTGTGTTAGTCTTTGGTGGAGTGCTATCTTCAGAGCTGAATAAAGGTACCTTGATAAATCTGCTTACCAAAGGTTTATCCCGGACCGCAGTCATCTATGCCAAATATGCTGCCATGCTGACAATTTGGAGCTGCAGTCTGCTAACATCATTTATAGTTACCTGGCTGTATACCATATATCTTTTCCCTGATGGGAAGTCCGCTAATCTCCTTATGGCCTTGATTTACTTGTGGTTGTTTGGAGCATTTTTGCTGGCTGTACTTTTAACAGCGGCTTCCTTGGTAACCAGCAGTTATGGCAGTCTGCTTACCACTGGAGCAGTAGTTGTGATATTGTTAATGCTCAATATCTTTCCCTCAGTGCAGAAGTTCAATCCCATTTCTTTAGTATCAAAGAACCTGGATTTAATTACGCAGACACTTGAGGTTTCGTCATTGTATACAGCTGCTATGGTCACAGTGTTTAGTGCAGCGGTCTTGCTTGCAGCAGGTGTACTGGTGTTTCGAAAAAAGCAGTTGTAAGCGTCCTTGCCCCAAACACTATTAATTCAAAATTCCCAGCAGGACAGCTAACATGATAGCAGTGGGCCATGATAACGATCTGGTTATATAGCCTTCCTCAACTGCCCTGGGAAAAATTGCGGGGATCACGTAATACCATAGCAGTTTAATCAACCCAACATAGAGCACAAACATAACAATAGCAGATATTATGCTGGATGAAACCATTCGACCCCAAAGCATGGTATGCCCTCCTTTCTGTCTCTAACATCTATTGTTACTCTCTTGGCAGCTGTTGTCTGCTTTGAACTGTTTTAATGCCACTGATAAGCAAATAAAGTGCCACTATAACTGAGCCAGCACTGTCGACATAACTAACTGCAGGCGAGTTAGGAGCAATGGCTATATAACTTAAGGATAATACTACAGATAAATCGACCATAGTTTTCGCGCCAAAGAGCCGTTTTTGAGCCAAGAGAATAATATCAGGGTTTACTTGCGAAAGCTGACGATACCTCAACCAGAACCATGAGTTGGTGATGACTCCTAGAATGGCGATAGTGAGACTGGGCAAAACACTGCCTTGGGTAATGTTGATTGAGAGGAAGGCAACGAACAACATGGCCACAGCTGAGAGAATCATGGCAGATCCAATGCATAACTTAGCGACTTTTTCCAACCTGATCTTCTGCAAAAGATCAGGTTTTTCCTTTTTATGAATGGTCCGAAAGATCAACCATGAGACAATAATTGCCATTAATTCAGCGCTGCGGCGGATAAAATCCGCAATTTGTGTGCTTGATTGGCCAAAAAAAAGAGCAGTTCCCAACACTAAAGGCCCTAGTGAACTTAAAATCAACGAGGTCAGGAGCGTACGTTCACTTTCGTTTGGCATTTGCAGACACCTCCGTTCGACAGACTTGTCAGTTCCTGGACATATTATCAAATAATATGTTAGAATATAAGGAACATAAAGGTATAATAAAATCTTGCTAGAAAGGCGGGGTGATAGCATTGGCAGAGAAGATAACTTTATATGGATTCAACAATCTTACGAAGTCGCTCAGTTTTAATATCTACGATGTCTGTTACGCCGAGAGCGAGCAAGAGCAGAAAGCGTACATTGAGTATATTGATGAACAGTATAATGCGGAACGACTTACCCAGATTTTAGCAAATGTTACGGATATTATCGGTGCTTATATTCTCAATATATCGAAACAGGATTACGAACCGCAAGGGGCATCGGTCAATGTCTTGGTTGCCGAAGCACCATTAAATCCTGAGCAAATAGATGATAGCTGCAATCAGGGCATTATAAAACGTGATACCATCCACGCCCATCTCGATAAAAGCCATGTTACTGTCCATACGTATCCTGAATATCATCCGGATCACTGCATTTCCACATTTCGTGTTGATATAGATGTTGCCACGTGTGGCCGCATTTCGCCTTTGAATGCCCTGAATTATCTTATTAACAGTTTTGAATCAGACATTATTACTATTGATTATCGTGTGCGAGGGTTTACTCGTGACCAAGAAGGAAAAAAATGTTTTCTTGATCATGAAATTAAATCAATTCAAGACTATATTGACCCCGATATTCTAGTTAGGTATGATACTGTCGATGTAAATGTGTATCAGTGTAATACTTTCCACACCAAGATGTTAGTTAAGGAAATCGAACTGCAGAATTACCTCTTTAATACTGATGTCCATGAGTTATCGCCACGAAAACGGTTGGAGATCGTCAATCGTTTACGCAAAGAAATGATTGAGATCTATCAAGGTATGAATATCTATTGGACGGAGGAATGAGATGGATCTGTGGTTTACCGAGTATTATACCGACAACGTATGCTTCTCCATTAGAATTAAGGAACAAATAGTTAGTGTTCAAAGCGAGTACCAGAAAATTGAAGTGTATGATTCATATGATTTTGGGAGAATTCTGGTAATCGATGGGTACCTTATGCTTACCGAAAAGGATGAATTTATTTATCATGAGATGATCACCCATGTGCCGATGGCAGTTAATCCTCATGTTGAAAACGTGCTGGTTATTGGTGCAGGTGACGGAGGGACAGTCCGCGAACTAACGCGCTATCCTTCCATTAAACGCATTGATCTCGTGGAGATAGACCAACAGGTAGTGGAAGTGTGCCGAAAGTATCTGCCACAAACAGCAAAGTGGTTGGATGATCCTCGCGTGCAGCTTTACTTTACTGATGGAGTAGCGTTTGTTGCTGATAAACACCATGAATATGATCTGATCATAGTTGATTCTACCGACCCAATTGGCCCGGGAGAAGGCTTATTTTCTTACCGATTCTATGCCGATTGCCATTCAGCGCTTACTGATAGCGGAATTCTAGTGAATCAACATGAGAGCCCTTTCTATCCGCAGGATGCAGAGATGATGCTGAGCACTCATCAAAAGCTGAAATCTTTATTCCCAGTTGCCAAAGTATATCAGGCACATATTCCCACTTACGCTTCTGGTCACTGGTTGTTTGGTTTTGCATCCAAAGGGTTGGACCCATTGCTTGACTTGAATGAAGAACGGTGGAAGAAATTCGAGCTGCAAACTCGCTATTATAATGTGGAACTGCATAGGGGTTGCTTTGCTCTTCCTACGTATGTCCAGGAACTTTTAGCAAATGCTTGAATCTGGTTGAGATAGGTATAGTGTTAGGAGTGGTGGAATGTCTATTGAACAAGTACGGGAATATTTGGCAGCCCGAGGAATAGCTGATCGTATTCTTGAGTTTGATGTACCTTGTGCAACTGTAGAGCAGGCTGCTCAAGCGTTATGTTGCGAACATGGCCGGGTAGCCAAGACTTTGTCTTTTCGGGTAGGCAACAGGATTATTCTAGTTGTGGCAGCAGGTGACACGCGAGTGAGTAATGCCAAGTTTAAGGCCCAGTTTGGCCGCCGACCGAGCATGCTGACACATGAAGAAGCTGAAACATTGATTGGGCATGCTGTTGGTGGTGTTTGCCCGTTTGCAGTTAATCCTGGAGTGGAAATATACCTTGATGTAGCACTAAGACGGTTTGCCACTGTTTTCCTAGCCTGCGGCAGTTCAAATAGTTTAATTGAATTAACCATCTCCGAATTGGAGGAGATAGCAAATATCAATGGGTGGGTAGATGTGTGTCAGCTATCTTACTAGGTGCGTTAACTGGTAGAGCTCTTTCCAAACGAAGTAATTTTTCCACAAATTCGATTGAATAGCAGCGTATAAAACTGACAAGCTAATGGTGAGGCCATCCTGTGAAGGGGGTGTAACCATGGCCAAGGATAAAAAAGAGAAGAAACTACCAAAGCAAAAACCAGATGAATTGAAAAAGAATGAAGAAAATAAGCGTGAGTAGGTAGGAAAAGCGTTAGGTGATCAGGCCTAACGCTTTTTTTGTTTATAAAAAGTTTAAATGTTTAATTTTTCCACTTGACAGGAAGGAAAAACGATATGGCTGTTGAATAATATTAACAAACATGTAAATATTGCTATTGTGTAACCGATTTCGTATAGAGAATGTAAACTATATTAGAAATGTTCGTGGATTTGTGTGTATATGTTTTCTTCTCTGTTCAGGAATCGGTTTTTTTAGTAAGAACAGGAGTAGTTTACGGTGGCCAGAGATGGAGTAAAAGCAACAACTATTGATGATATTGCCAAAAAAGCCAAAGTTTCAAAGGCTACTGTGTCAAAGGTAATCAATGGATATAGCGGCATTAATGAAAAAACCAGAGAGGCTGTCTTAAAAATAATGCGGGAACATAATTATTGGCCAAATTCTACTGCTCGCAGCCTTTCGACACAGAGGTCTTATTTAGTTGGTTTGTTCATTGCGACAGAGTTAAACAACAGCTTCTTTAGAGAAGTGCTTTCGGGAATAGAAAGAACGCTTGGTTCACAAGGATACGATATCCTTTATTTTGCCGATAAACGGCCAGGTAATACAGGTGTCAGTTTTGGCTACTTGGAAAAGTGTCATGACCGACGTGTTGATGGTGCAATCTTCCTAAGCTATATCCGTGGTGCTGAAGGAGAATTCCTACCGCTTTTGGCATCAGATATTCCAGCTGTATTCGTTGATATGACACTTGAAGGCCCAGTTACTTCATATGTGACATCGGATAATGTCAAATCTGCAGAAATGGCAGTTGAGTATCTGTTCCGTCTAGGACATAGGGAGATAGGCTATGTAGATGGAAGCACTCGCTCGATTCCTGCAGAATGGCGATTCCAAGGTTTCCAAAAATCGATAAAGAATCTTGGGTTGCATTGTTCTGAGCAATGGATATTTCAAGGTGCATATGATGAACAGTTTGGTTATCAGGTAGTTCAGAAACTACAGCAGCTGGATCATCAACCAACAGCTCTGGTAGCTCAGGATAACATTGCTATAGGGATCATTAGAGCTTTAAAGGAAATGGGAAAAACAGTCCCTGATGATCTTTCCATTGTAGGTTTTGATGACATTGAAATTAGTCGTCATTATGATTTGACAACCATACGTCAACAGAAGTATGAAATGGGTGTAGCAGCTGCCGAACTTCTTCTGAGGATCATCAACCAAAGAAATAATACACCCATAGTAATGGATACAGAGCTTGTTATACGCTCCAGCTGTAAACCCATTGCATAGAAATCACATTTCTGGAGGTGATGCAGCTTAAGCTAGGATTCCCTGGAGCTAAACTTAAATTAATTGATTTCATTATGCATCATAGGAGGTAAGGATTGAAAATTGAAGAATCTAAGAGCTCTAGTATTGGTGCTTGGGATGCTGGTAATCTTTTCTTCTGTGTCTTTCGCCTATACGTCAGACCGCATGGATTTTGGTGATATTGACTTTGGCGGTGCAACGGTAACTTTTTTGGCACACCAAAATATCCTTGCGCAGTTTGAAGAGGGCGGCGCATATTCCGGTAGGCTCGAAGAAGCCAAACAGTTATTCAATATTGGCAATATTGAGCTGTTAGTAGTGGATTGGGGAGAAGTCGGCAATACGGCATTGAGCCGCTTTTTAGCTGGCGAATCCACTTACGATTACTGGAAGGTGCCATTTGCATTCTACTGGGGGCTGGTATCTCGGGGCGTGCTCTTCCCAGTAAATGAGATTCTGCCACAGGAGTACTTCGAAAGTCTGCCTAAGGTTATCCGTGACCGCAATGAGCAAGTTGCTTATAGAGGTCAGCTGTTCAATTTTTCAGCTGTCGGCGGTTATGGCCATGCTGTCTTTGTGGTGTTCAACCGTGACTTGGTTGAATTAGAAGGTTTGGAGGATCCATATGAGCTTTATGCTAATGGCGAATGGACCTTTGAGAAGCTGACAGAAATGGCCAGAAAAGTGACACGGGACACCGATGGTGATGGCATCGTCGATCAATGGGGTATTTCGGATACAGATCCCAAGAACCTCATTTATGCTTATGGTGGAGCCATTACCAGATTTGATGAAAATGGCCGCGTTTACTTCTCCATGGATGAACCAGCAGCCATCGCTGGACTGCGGCAATGGGTTGATTGGGTAAAAGTCGACCAAATTGCCAATGGCGGTGAAAACGAATTTGGTGCAGGCAAAATTGCCTTTGCCATCCTGCCATTTTATGCGATCGGCAGTCACACTTCCTGGTCGTTTACCCATGGGATACTACCATTTCCATTAAGTCCATACACAGATCAATATGTCTATCTTCCAGGCGGTAGTGATTGCTCACTCATCCCAGCTAATTCGGAGTATCCACTGGGCTTAGTTGCCCTGGACAACTTCCTGTGGACATTGGAAATGTGGGAAGAGGATCGGGATAATTGGATTGCAGGCAGAATTGCTGACCGGCAGTCATATGAAATTCTCCTTGAAGCATTTGAGAACTGGTGGCCAATGGATTACTATATGAATTTCCTGGGCGGCCGCTGGGATGGAAATTTACCTTATGGCAAAGTATGCGGAGACATCAATAACAACATCGCTCCGGCTACAGCTGTTGCTGAGGTTAAAGCAAGGGCGCAGAGCATTATTGATGACATGTTTGATCAATAATTCTTCTCCGTCTGCTGCTTAAACCGCACTCCATTACAATCTTAATAGCACATTTCGAGCAGGATTGTCTCCTAATTGAAAGGCAAATATTAAGATTTATAGGAGGGCATGTTCAATGAAGTTTAGAAGCACTCTGTTAGTATTGGGTTTGGTATTGCTGCTTTCCGTAAATGCCATGGCTTACACTTCTGATCGGATGGATTTTGGTAACATTGACTTTGGCGGAGCAACTGTATCCTTCTTAATGCACTATGATGCAATTGCTCAATTCGAAGAAGGTGGAGCTAGGGCTGGTATGTTAGAAGAAGCCAAACAGTTGTTCAATATTGGTGGCTTTGAAAAGGTAGTTGTAGGCTGGGGAGATGTCGGTGACACAGCATTGAGCCGTTTCCTAGCAGGTGAGTCTACTTATGATCTCTGGCGTGTGCCATTTGCTTATTTCTGGAATCTGGCATCTAAGGGCGCTCTCTTCCCAGTAAATGAGATACTGCCTGATGAATATTTTGAGCAGCTGCCCAAGATTACACATGACCGCAATCTTGAGCTTGCATTTAACGGAGATCTCTATTTCTTCTCGGCTGGCGTTGATGATTATGGTCATGCTACTTTCGTACTCTTCAACAAAGACTTAATCGAAAGCGAAGGTTTGGAGGATCCTTACGAATTATACGAGAATGGCCAATGGACAATGGAGAAATTGGCTGAGATGGCAAGAAAGATCACCCGCGACACTGATGGTGATGGTGTTATCGATCAATGGGGTATGTCCAATATTGAACCTAAGGATTTAGTGTACGCTTTTGGCGGCGCTGTTACTAGACGCGATGCCGATGGTAAAGTATATTTTTCCTTGGATGAAGAACAGGCACTAGCTGGTTTACGTCAATGGCAACAATGGACATTGGTTGACCAAATTTCATCACCAACCTCCATCTATAGTGGCGGTCAATCTGAATGGGCTTCTGGTAAATATGGGTTTATTTTCCTGCCATTCTATGCAATTGGTGAACACAATGATTGGCCATTCACTCATGGTATTTTACCATGGCCAACAAGCCCATATACCGATGAACCAAGATTCTTGCCTGGTACAGCAGATGCGTGGTTCATTCCAGCTAACGCTGAGTATCCGTTAGGCCTGGTTGCTTTGGATAACTTCCTCTTCCCATTGGAAAATTATTATGAGGACTTAGAAAACTACATTTCTGGACGTGTTAAGGACAGGAAGAGTTACGAGATTCTGTGGACAGCTGTCGAAAACTTCTGGCCAGAAGATTATTACATGAACTTCCTCGGTGGCCGTTGGGATGGCAATAACCCATATGGAAAAATATGTGGTGACATTAATAATAATATCAGCCCTGCTACCACAGTAGCAGAAGTAAAAGCTACTGCACAAAAGATGATCGATGAGATGTTTGGTTATTAATTAATGTTTTAGCACTGTGTAGGTGGTAGCCTACACAGTGCATTATTAATTTTAAAAGAACAAAACGCATTAAATATTAATTTTTAAGAGGAAAAACGGTAGACTTATAGTATTATATTAATCGTATCTTTAGCGCGCAGAGTATTTTAGTAGATGAAACCGGTTTCAGCTGCGCCATTAAACTTATACTATCTTTTAACTGATAGGAGGGGGATCAACACCGCTAGTTTTCTTTGTTTTTTAACAAATCAATGAAGAAAATAGGAGGTCGAATATTTAATGAAAGCTAACAGAACGTTGATTGTCACAATTTTGGCGTTAGTTTTAGCTTCAGCAAGTGCTTTTGCTTACACTTCCGACCGGATGGATTTTGGCGACATTGATTTTGGCGGAGCAACTGTTTCCTTCTTGATGCATCATGATGCAATTGCCCAATTCGAAGAGGGCGGCGCTAGAGCAGGTATGCTTGAAGAAGCTAAGCAACTCTTCAATATCGGTGGGTTCCAAAAGGTAGTTGTTGGTTGGGGCGACGTTGGTAACGTTGCTACAGAGCGTTTCTTGTCTGGTGAATCCGCATATGATCTCTGGCGTGTACCATTCGCTTATTATTGGAGTTTGGTATCCAAGGGTGCACTCTTCCCAGTTAACGAGATTCTGCCTGCTGAATACTTTGAGCAACTGCCAAAGATTACTTATGACCGTAACATCGAGTTGACATTTAATGGCGAACAGTATTTCTTCTCCGCTGGTGTTGATGATTACGGCCATGCTACATTCGTTGTCTTCAACAAAGATTTAGTTGAAGCAGAAGGTTTGGAAGATCCATACGAACTGTATGAAAACGGTCAATGGACTTTTGAGAAACTGACCGAAATGGCAAGAAAAGCAACTCGGGATACTGACGGTGATGGCGTTGTTGATCAATGGGGTATTTCTGACATTGATCCAAAGAACCTTGTCTATGCCTATGGTGGAGCAGTAACCAGACGCGATGCTAATGGCAGAGTATACTTTGCCTTAGACGAAGAACCAGCAATCGCTGGCTTACGTCAATGGGTTGATTGGCGCAAGGTTGATCAAATTGCTAACGGTGGCGAAAATGAGTTTGGTTCTGGTCAGATTGCCTTTGCTATTCTTCCATTCTATGCAATTGGCAATCATACCAACTGGCCATTCACTCATGGAATTCTGCCATATCCAAAGAGTCCATATACAGAAGAACCCTTATTCTTGCCAGGAACTGCAGACGCTTGGTTTATACCAGCTAATGCTGAGTACCCATTGGGTTTAGTTGCGCTGGATAACTTCCTCTTCCCATTAGAGAATTACTATGAGGACTTGGAATACTATATTTCCAGCCGCGTCAAAGATAGAACAAGTTATGAGATTCTGTGGACAGCTGTTGATAACTTCTGGCCAGAGGATTATTACATGAACTTCATTGGTGGTCGTTGGGATGGCAGCTTACCATACGGTAAAGTTTGCGGCGATATTAACAACAACGTAACCCCTGCTACCTCTGTTGCTGAGGTTAAAGCTGCTGCTCAAGCCATGATTGATGAAATGTTTGATCAATAAGAGTAATCAGAGACTCACTGTGTAGGCCTTGTGCCTACACAGTGTACCGTCTTTCTAATGATTGTCAGATAGTTACAGAAAGCGGGGATGATTTAATGAGACTTACGCTGCCCTTCACATTTGCTAAAGACAAGAGAGCCTTGCCATTATTCTTATTTTTATCCTGCATAGTCTTTATTTTGTTCAGTAGTGTGGTTAGTGCAGCTGAATTGCATTTATCCACATTTATGGTTCCTTACCGAAGCTACACCTTTGACTATTGGGGTAATGCGGTAGAAGGGCCGTTGGCTTATTTACCTAAACGAGTAATTAGTGCTGCTGATCTTGGTCTGAATAGTTTGAAACAACCTAAAGACATTGTAGTAGATGAGACAAACAATGCTATTTATATAGTCGATACCGGTAACAACCGGATTATTCAATTGGATATGGATTGGCAAGTAGTACGCATTATTGATAAATTCATCAATAACGGCGTGGAAGATAAGTTTTCAAGTCCTGCTAGTATTGCTGTAACTAAAGAACAACACATTTATGTTGCTGATACAAATAATGGAAGAATTGTCCACCTTGACCAAGATGGTAATTTAGTGCGTATTCTTGGATCACCCCATATTGGTTATGAACAGATGTTTTCTGATACATTTAAATATAAGCCATTTAAAGTTGGTGTGAACAATAAAGGCTATATTTATGTTTTATCAGAGGATTTCTTCGAAGGTATAATTACTTTGGATCCAGATGGAATTTTTCGTGGGATAATTGGTGCCCCGAAGGTTGTTGTCAGTCTAAGTGAATATATTTGGTATCGTTTGTCAACTGATGAACAAAAAGCACGCCGTAATCTGTTCCTTCCTGTTGAGTACAGTGGATTTACTTTGGATAATGAAGGCTTTTTGTATACCACTGTTGCTAGTGACGAAGGTGAGCCAATCCGTAAGCTGAATCCTGCAGGAAAAGATACTCTGCGGAGATTTGGATTCTTCCGACCGATTGGTGACATTACCTACACTAATATGTGGCAGCAATCCACTTATTATGGGCGTTCCATGTTCGTGGATGTGACTGTGTTTCCCAATGGCACATACAGTGTTTTGGACAGGACTCGTAGCAGGATTTACACCTATGATTTTGATGGAAACTTGTTATACATGTTCGGCTATCGTGGGCGTGCGCATGGACAAATTTCCAGGGGCATTGCGATAGATCATATTGGTTTGGATTTAGTGGTCATTGATGATGAACGTAGTCTGATTATGATTTTTGAACCAACTGAGTACACCAAGCTGATCTGGACTGCGTTGGAGCACTATGACAAAGGCGAATTTACTGAAGAAGAAGAAGTATGGCGTCAAGTGTTAAAACTTAATGCCAACTATGATTTGGCTTATACAGGTATTGGGCGGTCAGTAATGCTTCAGGAAAAATTCGCTGATGCTATGTACTACTATAAGCTGGGTAATAACCGCAGTGGTTACTCGGATGCTTTCATGCATTATCGTAAGATGCGGGTCGAAGAGAATTTTACTTGGATTATGATTGCAATAGTCCTTATAATTCTGCTTATTGTTTACTGGCCACGGTTGTTCAAGAAGGAATTCATTAGTGAAAGGCAGGCTGCAGTGGCACAAGAAGCTGCTTGGTTAGCTTTGTCTGAAAGTAATTCGTTTAAGAGCAAGTTCTCGCGATTACTGAGCTGCTTGAAGTATGGATTCCATGTTATTTTCCACCCATTCGATGGATTTTACGAAATAAAGTACAGAAAGCGCGGCAGTTTACCAGCAGCATTTGTGATTATCATTTTGGTGACAATTACTTATACACTAATGCATCAGTACACAGGTTTCTTATTCAATTACAATGATCCAAAAGACTTGAATATTATTGTAGAATTTGCCAGTGTCTTACTGCCATTCTTCTTATGGGCTGGAGTTAACTGGGCTTTCACCACCTTGATGTCAGGTAAAGGTACATTTAAAGAAATCATTATCTCAACTGCTTACGCCTTGTTACCAATCGTACTAATCAATCTTCCTCTAATTATTGTCAGTAACTACCTGATCTTGGATGAAGGTGCATTCTACTATTTATTAATATCAATCGCTATGCTGTGGTCTGGAGCGTTGATATTCATTGGTGCAGTAATGATTACGCACGAGTATAGCATTGGTAAATCTATCTTTACAACAATACTTACTTTGGCGGGTATGGTATTTACCGTTTTCTTAGGAATGCTTATTTTGAACTTGTGCGAATCAGTATATCGGTTTGTCAACGAAATATTTACCGAGATAGTTTACCGGATTTAATCTAGGCGAGGGGAGTGGAAACATCGTGTTAATTCAAGCAAACTGCAATACAAGGAAGATCCTGGTCACAGCAGTTTTGGTTGTGCTGCTAGCAGCTGTTGGCTTAAACACTGCTCAAGCGGAGATACCGGGTTTTAAGTTTGTCACAGAGAATGAGTATCTTGAATTGTATATAAAGGAAAGTACAACTGAAATTGCTGTGTTGGTTAAGGCAACAGGAGATGTCTGGTATTCTAATCCTGCTGATCGTGATACGATGGAGACCATGGCCAGAGGAGCAGCCAAGGATCGCATGAGTGCAACACTTTCCATTGGCTACTACGTAGGAAACCAATACATTACTATTGATACCTATACAGGAAGCGTACAGCTTAATCAGCATCAGATTGTGCCTATTGAAAATGGAGTACGGGTCGAGTACAAAATTGGTAAGGAATGGGACGATAAAGCATACCTTCCCCTTGTCATTAGTCAGGAAGAATTTGAAAGATTATTGTCTGCTATCGATAACGAGAAGGATCGTAAGTTCGTACGCGATCAATATGCCATGTTTACCATAGAACCTGGTTATCAGGATCCTGATAATATCTCTATCTTAGGTGTGAACTTAGAAGAGTTACTTGGTGAATATGGAATAAGAGTGGATGAACCTAAGTTTAAGGCTGCAGACAAAAGAAGGTTAATTCAGGAATTCTTAAAAGCAGTTCAGCAGTACAAAGGTTATGCAACATTGGGAGCTGTTACGACTGAAGACATTGCTTTCGCCTTTGACAATACCACACTAATGCGTAAATGGAACATTATGGTGTGGGATGAAGAAGACTTAGTAAAAATTATTAAGGCTAGTGGATATTCACCCGACCGGATCATTGAAGAACATCTCAAGTACAATGTAACACCACCTGAGAAAAACTTACGGGTCTTCTCCATTGCTATTGAGTACGTTCTCGATGGTGAAGAACTGTTAGTGCGTGTACCAAGCGCTGATGTGGAGTATCCGAAAGATGCGTACGATCCCAAATCAAAGAAGTTGGTGACTTATCCATTAACGACTATCAACGTTTTACCGTACTTTGGCGCAGCGAATAGCAAGGAAACTGGGTATATTTTTGTACCAGATGGTTCTGGAGCATTGATATACTTGAATAGTGGTAAGACGGGAATCCAATCATACCGGCGTGAAGTTTATGGCCGTGATCATGCTACTTCAGCAGTGCGTGAGTGGTCTTATGATATGGAATCTCAGGTCTATCTGCCTATCTATGGCATCAAGCACAGCAACAAAGCTTTCCTGGCTATTATTGAGTCTGGTGACACTGTAGCTACTCTGAATGCTGAGATTGCTGGCATGTCTGATTCATATAACAAGGTTTACTCCAGCTTTGCATATATTCCCAACGCAAAGGTCTATATGCAGTCTGGCGGTGCTGTAATCTACATGCGCGACTTATCAATCAATATGTATCAGGTAAGGCCAATTATCAATGACATTGTCATCCGGTATGCTTTCCTAGATGAAGCCAACGCTAGTTACACAGGAATGGCACATTATTATCAACAATACCTAGCGGAACGGTATAATCTGACACGTGCACATGAAACAGAAATTCCAATGCTGCTAGAGCTAATTGGTGGCATTGAGAAGATTGAACCAGTCTTTGGAATTTCTCAAAGAGTAGTGAAACCTGTTACCACCTTTAGTCAAGCTAAGACAGTTGTCGATCACTTTACCAACTTGGGAATCAATAATTTGGTGGTTCGTTATAATGGGTGGTTAAAGCGTGGTTTAGAGCATGTTTACCCAACAAGCGTGAAACTGGAATCCAAGTTAGGTACCAAAGATGAACTGAAAGCACTTGCTGCTGATTTGGAAGCTAAAAACATTAAACTATATCCAAATGTCAACTTTATGCATGTCTATAGGTCTGGCTTATTCGATGGATATATTAATAATCGAGATGCGGCTCGGGCTTTAGACAGAAAAACAGCATATCTGAATCGTTACCATTTAGCGACACATCTTAGAAACACCGGTGAAGAGATTCCACTTGTATCACCTAGTAAATTACCACAATTTATGGGTAAGTTCTTTGCAGAGTATCAAGCATATGACATTCCTGCGGTTTCTTTTGATGCGCTAGGTCGTGATTTATATGCAGACTATCGCTTGAATGTCGATGAACTTGTTGATCGGGAACAAGCAAAAGATATTGTTGTTGGCGAGCTGCGTAAACTCAAAGAACAGAACTTGTCCTTAATGATCGCCGGTGGTAATGCATATACTTTGCCTTATGCTGATTTTGTCGTAAGAATGCCGCTTTATTCCCGAAACTATGAGATTCTGGACCAAGGAGTTCCTTTCTTCCAGATTGTATTGCGCGGTTACATTCCGTACGCTGGCGAGCCAATTAACTTGGCCCAAAGATCTCACACGTATCTGTTAAAGATCTTAGAAACAGGTGCAGTTCCATACTACCTCCTTTCGTACGCAGATTCGGTAGAGGTGAAAGCATCGCAGTTTGATGACCTTTATTCAATTAACTATCTAGATCACACTGAAGATATTATGAACCTGTACTCAGAGGTGAGCAGCGTATTAAAAGAAGTTTGGAATGACCGGATAATTAATCATGAAAGTCTGGGAGTAAATGTCTATAAAACAACTTATGAAAGTGGGTTGTCTGTTATTGTAAACTACAACTCCCATTCAGTTGAAGTAATGGGTATTGAGATACCTGCAGAGGGGTATCACGTACTGAGAGGAGGAGAGCAACTTGGCCAAGAAGAGATTTAGTATCGGTTTCAGAGGACGGCAGATTCTCGGTGGTTTGTTGTTCACATTTCCGTTTATAATTGGATTCACGTTGTTTTTTCTCTATCCGTTTGCACAAGCTGTAATTTTTAGTTTTAATAAATTGGAGCTAGGTAGATCTGGTTATAGCTTAGTGTGGCAGGGGTTAGGCAATTTCCGTTATGCGCTATTACAGCACGCTGACTTTAATGAAACCTTTGTCAATAACATTTCTAGTACTTTGAGCTCATTACCAATGATCATTGGATTTAGCTTATTCGCAGCTACATTGCTTAATCAGAAGTTCAGAGGCAGAGCAGTTGCCAGAATGATCCTGTTCTTGCCAGTTATTTTGGGCGCTGGCGTAGTTTTACGGATGGAAACTGGTGACTGGGCATATATCATGGCTCAAGAAGCGGCGAACGCTAACTATTTCGCGGGAAGTGCTTTACAAAACATTCTAGGTATGATTCGCTTACCTGGAAGCGTTGTGGATTATCTAATCGATGTAATTCGTAACAGTCCGAGAATCATTCGCGCTTCAGGTGTGCAGATTCTGATTTTCTTGGCTGGGCTGCAGTCCATTCCTCCTACGGTCTATGAAGCTGCAGATGTAGAGGGTGCGACAGGATGGGAGAAGTTTTGGCTGATCACTTTCCCAGGATTGAGCCCTCTGATCCTAACCAATTTGGTTTATACAATCATTGATTCGTTTACTACACCACAAAACTCACTAATTTCCTTGATTGAGCAGGTTAGTTTTACAGGTGCTGGGTTTGGTGTAGGAATGGCCATGTCGATGTTGTATTTCCTCTTTATAGCAGCGCTGTTAGCCTTTATCTACGTTGTGCTATCACGGTTTATATTCTATAACGTGTGATCGGAGGAGGAATTGTCATGACACGATCGCAAAGGAAAAAAATCTTAAATTTGTTCTGGGTTTTGGCAAGAGCTGCAGTACTAATTGGAATATCATTTGTGATTATCCAGCCGATGTTAACCCGTCTTGCCACATCTATGATGAATGTGGAGGAGCTGTATGACCAATCGGTTAAGTGGATTGCCCGCAACCCTACATTGAACAATTATCGGCTCTGTTGGGTACACATGAATTATCCACAGGCTTTACTAAATACGTTTACACTGACAATAACCGTGAGTGTTCTACAGTTGGCTTCCTGTACCTATATTGGTTACGGACTGGCACGGTTTAAGTGGAAAGGTAGCGGCATATTGATGGCTTTAGCTATCTTTACCCTGGTCGTACCGCCGCAAATGATTCGAATTCCGTTGTATCTGCATTTCCGTTTCTTCGATCTGTTTGGTATTTTTAAAGAACAGCCATTGAATCTTGTAGGAACTTATTGGCCATTTGTACTCACCAGTATAACAGGCTCAGGTTTCCGCAATGGTTTGTATATTTACATCATGAGGCAATTCTTCAAAGGTATGCCTAAAGAGTTAGAAGAGGCTGCATATGTTGATGGCGGCGGTTTCCTCACAACATTTTTCCGGGTAATGCTTCCAAGTGCTGTACCGGGTATGGTAGTAGTATTCCTGTTCTCTTTTGTATGGCAATGGAATGACTATTTCTATACAACTATGTTTATGAGCGGGAAGAACTTCCTACCTCAGGCGCTAGAAGCTGTTGCAGGCAAAGCTGCGGCAGAGGTACGTGGGCAAGATATGGTGGCTGTAACCAGTGGTTTGTTGCAGGACAACTTCAATACAGTTGTCAATAATGCTGGTATGATCATGGTCATTACGCCGTTGTTGTTGATCTACTTAATTATGCAACGGTACTTTGTTGAAAGTATCGAACGTACTGGTCTTGTTGGCTAAACTAAAATTGAACATCAGGCAAACTAGCCATACTTCGGTATGGCTAGTCGTGCCATGTAAACCGGTTTCCATGATAGTATGAAAGGATGTATTTCTAATGTTGATCAAAGTACTGTTTGTTGGTTTATTGTGCATGATTCTGTGGCATCTGTTGAGTTCTAAGAATGTAGCAGAAGCAGCTAATCCATATCTACCATTGTGGGAACATATACCTGATGGAGAGCCTAGATTGTTTGAAGATCCTGATCATCCTGGAAAATATAGGGTATACATTTACGGCTCACATGACACGCGAAGGACAGCTTATTGTGGCTATGATATCCCCGTATGGTCTGCGCCGGTGGAAGACTTAACCAATTGGCGGTTTGATGGGATTGCTTTTCGATCTGTAGTCAACGGAAAAGCAGATATTCTTTTCGCTCCTGATGTTGTTGAGGTTATTGAAGCTGATGGAACAAAAACATATTATCTTTATCCCAACAATCAATCCTGGGGAAGAAATTCGCAGATTGCTAAGTCTAAAAGACCTGATGGACCATTTGAAGTTTGTAACTGGAAACCAGGCAGTTCAACTGAGACTGAGGGAATTTTAGGTTTTGATCCTGCTGTATTGGTTGATGACGATGGCCGTGTATATGGTTATTGGGGTTTTAAAAGATCATTTGCTGCAGAACTTGATCCAACTACTATGTGTACCGTTAAACCTGGGACATCAATAGTCGTGGATATGATAGGTAATTGCGATCAAACTGATGGTAATGACTTCCGCTTCTTTGAAGCTTCCTCAATTCGCAAAGTGAAAAATAAATATGTTTTTGTCTATAGCCGAGTGACAAAGAATGGTGAATACGGGCTTGGCCCTAGCAACTCAACTCTCGCTTATGCCTATGCCGACACTCCTTTAGGACCATGGACTTATGGTGGTACAATTGTCGACGCCAGAGGACCAATGGTTGGTGAGCATGGGCGTATAATTGAAACACAGCCATGTCACAACACACACGGCAGTATTCTTGAAATTAATGGCCAGTGGTACATATTCTATCATCGTGTGATTAACAACGATGGCTACTCAAGGCAAGCAATGGTAGCACCAATCAATGTTGAGGTCACTGCTGATGGAAAAGTAATCATTACTGGAACCAATGTTATTCAAGACGATTTTGGTAATGTCTATACTGGTGCGGAAGTTACTTCTGAAGGCTTTGAGGTCGATGGGCTAAATCCATATACATATCACTCTGCAGGGATCACAAGTTTCCTCTTAGGAGGACCTTATGTCAAAGCAACATATGACACCTGGCGCAATGATGCACCAGTAGTGAACATCCATGCCAATTCCATTGTGGGGTACAAGTATTTTAATTTCTCTAATTATCCAGCTGCAGAAGATAACATTCAGCTAGAGGTCTACCTGACTCCATCAGGTGTTGATGCTCTTGTAGAAGTAATGCTGGACAGCCCGTGGGAGAGTAAGGGCGGTGTTAAACTAGGCAGTGTGTCGCTGACATCGGAGATGGGGCCGCAGCTAACCAAGTTTATTTTCCCTGTTGCTAGAAAAGAGCAGATTACTGGGAAACATGGAATTTACCTGATTTTTAAATCCGATGCTTCTGAGGTGCTGTGTGAACTGAATGGATTAAAGTTTAGCGCTAGTTCAATTGCTTTACCAAATCCCATGGAAGCAACGCTTGATGATTGGGATAGGCAAAATTTGATACCTCCTGCTGTCACAGTTTTGGTCGATAACACACCGGTAACGGAATTTACCCTGTCTGACCATGATTACAATACTTACCACTGTACGTTCGTTATTCCTGCGGCTGTGACAGTAATACCACAAGTGACGGCTTCGTGTGACGATACTTCCGTAGTTGTCACCGTTCAGCAGGCAGAGTCATTGGATGGTTCAGCCGTGGTGAGTTTGCGCAAAGGAGAGCAGGTCAAGAAATACTATATTGATTTTCAAAAGTAAATATACAGCCTTTCGTTATCCATGTATGATTATATTGAAAGGATGATTAACGAATGAAGAAAGGCGCTTTTTACACCAATGAGTATCGTAATGTGTTTCGTGAGTTAGGTTATTCACAAGAGGAAATTGATGCTAGAATTGAACATGCTTTTCAGACAATGTTTTATGGCAGTGAAGATGAACGCATTTATCATCCTGTAGGCGATGACATGGCATATATTGTAGATACAGGTAATATTGATGTGCGTACTGAAGGTATGTCATATGGCATGATGATGTGTGTCCAACTGGACCGCAAAGAAGAGTTTGATCGTTTGTGGAAATGGACTAAGACCTATATGTATCACGATGACGATACACCACAACGGGGTTACTTTGCTTGGTCTTGCAAGCTGGATGGGACGCGTAATGCTGAGGGAGCTGCACCCGATGGTGAGGAATATTTTGCAATGGCCTTGTTTTTTGCCTCACATCGTTGGGGTGATGGTGGAGGGATCTACAACTACTCCCGTGAAGCTCGGACCATATTACGCGATTGCATCCACAAAGGAGAAAAGCCTGGCACAGGATATCCGATGTGGGATCCACAAACCAAGTTGATCAAGTTTGTCGCCGAATGTGATTTTACCGATCCTTCATACCATCTGCCGCATTTTTATGAGTTGTTTGCATTATGGGCAGATGAAGAAGACCGGCCATTTTGGAAAGAAGCTGCTAAAGCGAGCAGAGCCTTTTTAAGAAGAGCATGCCACCCAGTTACCGGCCTAAGTCCGGAATGTTCGGAATTTGACGGGACACCGTTGACTCGTATTCGCCCTGGCAGTTATCGTCGTGATACATACTATTCTGATGCCTACAGAACAATTGCCAACATTGCTATGGATTACAATTGGTTCAGCCAGGACATGGATAATCCGGAAGATTGGCACTGTGAAATTGCAGACAAGCTGCAGCACTTCTTCTGTCATACAGTAAAGCATTATCCCGATGGTGTTTATGAGCTAGATGGCCGGATCATACCAGGCAAGGCACTCCACCCGGTGGCCATTATTGCTACTAACGCCCAGGCTTCACTGGCAGCTAAAGGACCTTATTGGGAAGCTTGTGTCAGGAAATTCTGGGAGACACCGCTGCGGACTGGGGATAGACGTTACTATGATAACTGCTTATATATGTTTGCACTGCTGGCACTAAGTGGAAAGTATAGAATTTATTAAGCAATCACAGGGAGGTTAAGTTAGTGACTCGGGAAGAAGCAAAGCTGCAGATTAATCCTCTTACGAAGATGGATTATCCAGACCCTGATGTAATCAGGGTTGGTGATACCTATTATATGATCAGCACCACTATGCATTTCATGCCTGGTGGAGTGATTCTTCGCTCATATGACTTAGTAAACTGGGAAATCTGCTCATATGTTTATGATAAATTGGAGGACAACCCAGCTCATAACTTGGACGATGGCAAAGGTATTTATGGTAAAGGGATGTGGGCACCTTGCCTACGCTACCACAATAATCGATTTTATGTCTGCTTCGCTGCAAATGACACTGGAAAGACATATTTATTTGACGCTGAAAACATTGAGGGTCCATGGCGCAAACGTTGTATAGAAGGTTTTTACCATGATAGTTCATTATTGTTTGATGATGATCGAGTTTTCATCGTTTATGGGCATCGTGATATCTGGCTTACTGAGCTCGATGCGGATCTGACAGGTCCTAAGCCAGGTGGACTGCACCGGCTGCTTGTGTCAGATAAAGGAAATCCAAACTTGGGATATGAAGGATCACACATCTATAAGATCAACAACAAGTACTACTTGTTCTTGATTCATTCTTTGCCAGATCGGTGGCGGAGAGTGGAAGCGTGCTTTGTTGCTGACTCTTTAGAGGGTGAATTTGTCGGCGGTGATGTTTTCAACGACGATCGTGAATATTGCGGACAAGGCGTGGCTCAAGGCGGTATTGTCGACACACCAGAGGGAGATTGGTATGCTATTCTTTTCCAAGATAGTGGTGCAGTAGGTAGAATCCCTGTTTTGGTTCCTGTTCATTTTGAGAATGATTATCCTGTCTTTGGTGTCGATGGGAAAACACCCAAGGACATTTCTGTTAAATCTACGCGTCCTGACTATCAATATGCACCTTTATACATATCAGATGATTTCAACTATCAACCTGATGCTGATGGAAAGGTGCATCTCAATCCTGTATGGCAGTGGAACCACAATCCTAAAGATCATTTGTGGACAGTAACCGAAAAACCTGGTGTTTTACGGATCTATACAGATAAGACTGTGACAGATCTCTGTCAAGCTAATAATATCTTAACTCAAAGAATGTTATTCCCAGGTTGCAGTGGAATTGTCACTGTTGATGCCCATGGTCTTAAAGATGGCGATTATGCAGGTATTTGCGCTTTGCAGGGATGCTACCAGATGATTGCCATCACCAAAGAGAATGAGCAATATTATGCAGTTGTTATGGGTAAACCAGTGGACAAGAAAGTAGATCAGCCTGTGATTTATGCTAAAAAGCTGCTTGATTCGCCTGTAGTGACTTTTAAGCTGTCGGCTGACTTCTTTTACATGAAAGATGAAGTGAGTTTCTTTATCAAAGAGAGCGATTGGATACCAATGGGCGAGCCGTTAAAAGTAGCTTTCCGCCTGGATCATTTTACTGGATGCCGGTTCGGGTTGTTCATGTATTCAACAAAGACTCCCGGAGGATTTGCTGACTTTTCGCGATTCCAATACCAAGTTGATTAGTACCTGATCTACTTTTTCGCTAGGAAGGAGAACATCATGTTGAAGGAATTTGATTTAAACCTGGTTCAGGTTACAGATCCGTATTATGTCAATGCTTTTCATAAGATGGTTGATTATCTTCTGCGTCTTGAGCCTGATCGGCTTTTAGCGGGATTTAAAGCTGTCTCTGAAGGCAAAGACCCGCAAACTGAACCAAACATCAATCTTTATGGTGGTTGGGAGGATCGCTGGAGTTTACTGAGAGGTCATACGCTTGGCCATTATTTAACAGCTATGGCTCAAGCTTATAAGCAGGTGGCTGATCTTGATTCTGAGTTGGGTAGCAAAATCAAAGCAAGAACTGACTATATTATTGCCCAACTTGAAGTCTTTCAAGCAGCAATGCCCAATGGCTACTTGTTTGCTTCTCCGGAAACCCATTTCGATGTAGTTGAAGGTAAACGTGAGGGTAATCAGTGGGTGCCTTGGTACACAATGCATAAGATTCTCACTGGGTTAGTGGCTGTTTACAAATATACTGGAAATACTTCGGCATTGGCAATTGCTTCCCGCTTAGGTGATTGGTGTTATGAACGCACTTCCAAGTGGGATGCGCAAACACGCCGACGTGTATTAAACATCGAATATGGTGGAATCAATGACATCCTCTATGACCTTTATAAAATTACAAATAATCCTAAGCATCTAGCTGCTGCTCAGCAGTTTGATGATGAAGAGTTTTTGACACCAATTGCTGAAGGTAAAAACATTTTGATGAACAGACATGCCAACACTCAATTTCCTAAAATTATTGGTGCGCTCAATCGTTTTCGGGTGTTGGGAGAAGATTTTTATTATCAGGCTGCACAACAGTTTTGGCAAATGGTAGTCAACGAGCACACATACATCACTGGTGGCAACAGTGAATGTGAGCATTTCCGGGAACCTGGTTTACTGGATGCCACACGAACCAATTTGAATAATGAATCCTGCAACGCTTATAACATGTTACTCCTAACCAGAGAACTGTTTAAGCTTACTGGGGATGCCCAATATGCTAACTTCTACGAACGCGCATTTATCAATGAAATCATGGCATCCATCAACCCAGAAACAGGCATGACTACCTATTTTAAGCCAATGGGTACTGGTTATTTCAAAGCTTTTGGCACTGAAACTAGTTCTTTCTGGTGCTGTACTGGCACTGGTATGGAAAACTTTACCAAACTTAATGATAGTATCTATTTCCATAGTGATGATGCGTTATATGTGAATTTGTATGTCAGTTCGCGGTTGAACTGGCAAGAACAAGGGCTGATTCTTAATCAGGAAGCAGATATCCCCAATAACGATAAGGTGAAGTTTACCATCGCAGCTGCTCCAAATGCTGAATTGAAACTCTGCTTTAGAGTACCAACATGGCTGGCTGCTGGCCAAAAGCCTGGAGTAACCATTAACGGTTGTCCATGCACAGCAGAGATTATTAACGGTTACCTTACTGTCACAAAAAGTTGGCAAACTGGTGATGTAATTGAATTGCACTTGCCGATAGAGGTGAGAGCATCCCGCTTACCGGATAATCCAAATACTGTAGCCTTTAGTTATGGGCCTGTGGTTCTATGCGCTACCTTGGGCACAGAAAAGATGATAGTAGTCAGACATTGGGCTTCGGTTAAACCTACCTTGCCTGATGGTGTCATGATTAAGGATTACATCGTGGTTCAAGATGGATCCATTGATGAATGGGTTGCTAATATCAAATCTAATTTGGTCAGAGTACCTGGTAAACTAGAGTTTGAACTTAAGGGTACTGATGAAGATGGTAAGCTGAAATTTGTACCTTACTATAAAGTGTATCAAGAACGCTATGGTATCTATTTCCGGTTAGTGACTTTAGATTCACCGACATTCCAGACAATTATTAAGAACACTAAGAATACCTTGAAACGCATTGATGCAGAAATAGATGCGGTACAGATTACCAATGATCAGCATGAGTTGATTCATAATTTGCAAGGAAACTCTGGCAGCGGATTCTTTAGAGGACATAATTTCCGCATTAGTTTTGCTCCAGCTGAGGGAACTGCTTGGTTTAGCTATGACCTAGCTGTCGATCCTAGTGTAGATAACTACCTCTACACCTTCTATTATTCTGGTGACGCTGGTAGAACATTTAACATTTATATCGACGACCAACTGTTAATTCAGGAAACCATTAAAGAGACAGATAATCCAGAGTTTTATCATGTGCGTTACCCAATCCCCGCTGCATGGCTGCAAGGGAAGTCTAAAGTGACTGTCAAGTTTGCCAGCTGTGGAGCAGGGCATGTCGGCCGGGTATTTGATCGGGTAGCTATTCTGAAAGATTACGACACTAATGCGCAGCTGTCAGCCATAACCATTGATGGGCAGGAACTAGTCATGCAAGGAGACGATTATCAGGTTACAGTGGAGGAAGGCAAGAATCAAGTGACAGCTAAGTTCACTCCTGCTTCTAGATACGCTTTGGTGTATGTAAATGATGTTTTAATTGATGATACTCAAGAGCGCATTATCTCTTTGACAGATGATGTAACATCTTTACATGTCAGGGTTGTGGCAGCAGATGAAGTTCATGAAAACGTTTATGTGGTGAACATTAAGCGCAAATGACAACAAATACTTTATGATCAATTACTATTGCATAGTGGGGTGGTCATGTGGCTGGTAAACGAGCGTCCAAACTTGTGTTGATATTAGCAGTACTCTTGAGCTATGTAGCCGCAGGAATAGCTAGTGGTGCTGATAACCGAGTTATAATCGAAGGCTTCGATATTACCGCATCTGTCAGCGGCACACCATTAAAAGAAGTCTATAAGGACCATTTTAAGATTGGTGTAGGGCTTTATGGTTCAAGTATCCAGACTGATTCTCTCAATCATGGAGCTATTGCAGAGATCATCAAATACCACTTTAATAGTACAACCTATACAAATTTGATGAAACCTGGATATCTTTTGGACCAGGTTGGCAGTATTAGAAACTATCAGGCAGGCAATCCTGAGCCAGCGGTTAAGTTTGACTCAGTGATCAAGGGTTTACAGTTCTGCCGTGATAATAATTTGCAGATGCGTGGCCATGTGTTGGTATGGCATGCACAGACACCGGATTGGTTTTTCCGTGAAGGTTATTTGCCAAATGGAGCTTATGTTGATAGGGAAACAATGCTCTTCCGCCTAGAAAGCTATATTAGGCAAGTGTTGGAGTTTACTCAGAGGGAATATCCAGGTGTAATTTATGCATGGGATGTTGTAAACGAAGCAGTAGAAATCGTTCCTGGTCATTATGAAACCCAGACTGGTTTTAACATTAGAACTAAACATGGGGATAATGAAGATAACTTATGGTATAAAATCGTTGGTGTCGACTATGTAGAAAAGGCTTTTGAGTATGCGCGTAAATATGCTGCTGATGATGTGAAACTGTTTTACAATGACTACAATACCTTCCAAGGAGCTAAACGTGAGGCTATCTATAGGCTGGCATCGTACTTGAAGAGTAAAGGGTTAATCGATGGCATAGGTATGCAGAGCTACATTGGCTTGGATTATCCTGGACTATCAAGTGGATCCGATAGTTATAAAACAGCTTTAATGCGCTTTGGCGAGCTCGGGTTGGAAATCCATGTTACGGAGTTATCCATTGATGCTGGTGGCTCTAGCTTAGAGCAATATGAACGCCAGGCAGCTAGATATGGCGAAGTATTCCGCATTTTAAGCGAAGTAGATGATGTATATGCCAACATAACCAGCGTCACGGTCTTCGGTTTGATGGACAACTATATTCTTTACACCAATGATACCCAAACTAATCGACTCTTTGATGGACAATTGCAGCCCAAACCAGCATTTTACCAAGTAATACAGCCAGATCGTCCTTGGTATATCACTAAAGCCATGTATGAAGGTGCTTTAAAGTTCGTTGATGGTGATGGCCGCACAGTGCAGACACTTCTGCCAGGTGAGTATCTGGTTTCAGAGTTAAATCTGGACTTCAGCGCAATAGAACAGCTATGGTTAGCTAAAGGCTATTTGCTGGAAGTCTATGCAAATTCGGAAACTGATTTTCCAGTTATCATCATCGGTGATGATCAGCAGATTGTCGCCCCAGTTATAGAATCAAGCACTAGATTGATCGTCCGTGAGAACAATTCCCAAAATGTGGCTTTGAATAAACCAGTTACTGCCAGTCACCGTGAAGACCGAGCTGGTAGGGCACTGGATGGCGAATTGATTTCCAGCTGGAATGTTAAAGATCAGCCACCCTACTGGTTGAGTGTAGATTTGGAGCAGGAATATATTCTAACGCGCTGGGTTGTTTATCATCGTGGAGGTGGCGGTGTAGGTTCAAGCTCCTTAGACGGTCCGCTCAACACAGCTGATTTTCGTCTACAGATTAGTAATGATCAGATTGAATGGCACGATGTGGATGTAGTGGAAGGCAATAACTTAGCCAAAACGGATAGGACTATCACACCAGTAGCAGCGCGGTATGTACGGTTGTTGATTACCAAACCCTCTTCTCTGGATTACAATCGCGAAGCTGTGATCTATGAGTTTGAGGTTTATGGGTTGGAAGCTAATTAAGTTTAAATATATAGATTTGAGGAGGTCAATGCCATGTCGAACGTTACTCAATCCTTATACCAAAAGTATGAGCCTTATTTTCCGATCGGTACTTGTGTTAGCCCCATCTCTCTGCGTACGCACAAAGACTTACTGATCAACCATTTTAAGAGTTACACATCAGAAAATCATATGAAGTTTGGATTAATCCATCCACAAATTGATGCTTACGATTTCACCGCAGCTGATGAACTGGTCAATTTTGCTAAACAGAATAATAAACTAGTACGCGGACACACTTTAGTGTGGCACAATCAAAACCCTATGTGGCTGTTTAGAGACGAGAACGGCAACCCTGTAGATAAAGACACACTGCTAGCACGTATGAAGGAACATATTCAAACTGTGCTGTCACGTTATCGTGGTTCTGTGTACTGCTGGGATGTGGTAAATGAAGCAGTGGAAGACAGTGGACCAGAGATTTTGCGGCAGAGGTCACCATGGTTGCAGATCATTGGTCCAGAATTTATTGAAAAGGCTTTTGAGTATGCCCATGAAGCTGATCCGGATGCACTGCTCTTTTACAATGACTATAATGAAAGCCATCCAGAAAAGCGGGATAAGATTTATCAATTGGTTAAGGGTTTGAAGGACAAAGGCATTCCCATTCATGGAATCGGTTTACAAGCTCACTGGAACATCTATGATCCATCAATTGATGAGATTCGCCAAGCAATCGAAAAATATGCTTCATTGGGTGTTCAGCTCCATATTACAGAAATGGATATGTCTGTCTTTGAATTTAATGATCGGCGTACTGATTTGACTGAACCTACTCCTGAGATGATGGAGAAGCAAGCAGAGCGGTATGAAGCAGTGTTTGCTCTGTTTAGAGAGTATAAGGACGTGATTACTAACGTTACCTTATGGGGTTCAGCTGATGATATGACTTGGTTACATGATTTCCCAGTACGGGGTCGCAAAAATTGGCCATTGCTGTTTGACATGCAGCACAAGCCCAAACTTGCTTTAGAAAGAATTCTGCAGTTTTAAATTACGTAGGTAGTGAAGGGGCGTTTTCTGCGATGCAATTACGATGGGTAGGTGCCTGGGCGGCAGCACCACAGCTGGTTGAAGAGCACAATCTGCCGCCCAGCCCTGGGCTGGCGTCCAATACCTTGCGTCAAGTAGTGCGCACAAGTATTGGTGGCGAGAAAATCAGAATTAGATTATCGAATGAGTATGGCCAATCAAATCTGGAAATCCAAGCTTTACATATAGCTATTGCAGAGCAAGGTAGTCAGATCCGAGCTGGTACTGATCAGCCAGTGACATTTGCTGGGAAACCTTCAGTTATTGTTCCCCCTGGACAATCGGTGATTTCTGATGCAATTGATTACAGTATACCAAAGTTGACTACCATAGCTCTGACAATCCATTTTGGCGCTGTGCCGATAGAAATGACTGGACATCCAGGTTCGCGCACAACATCGTATATTATGCCTGGGTGCGCCCACACAATGTTGGCAATGCCAGATGCTGTGACAACCGATCATTGGTATTATATCACCGGCATTGACATTGCCGCGCAGGATTCAGAAACAGTTGCTATTGCAGCTTTAGGTGACTCACTTACTGACGGTCGCGGAACTACCACCAATGGCAATGACCGCTGGACAGATGTTCTGGCTGAACGCTTACAGGCCAATCAACCAACAGCTAAAGTTGGGGTGCTGAATATGGGTCTTGGTGGTAATGCAGTATTGCGTGGTGGTTTAGGGCCAACATTGCTGAGCAGGTTTGAGCGTGATTGCCTTAAGCTTCCAGGAGTGCGGTATGCGGTCATTTTAGCTGGTGTTAATGATATTGGTGTAGTGCAAAATGAAGATGACACAGCAGAGCGTTTAATTGAAGCCTATCGGTTTTTTGTTACGAAAGCTCATCAGCATAATATACGTGTCTATGGCGGTACTATTCTGCCATTTGGAGAATCGTGGTACTATACACCAATACGTGAACAAATAAGGCAAAAAGTCAATAATTGGATAAGAACTAGTAATCTATTTGATGCTGTAATTGATTTTGCTGCAGCAGTACAAGATCCTGAAAATCCGCATTGTTTATGCAAAATTTATGATAGTGGTGATATGCTGCATCTCAATCCCTTGGGATATAGGCGTATGGGTGAAGTGATTGATTTAGAGCTATTTACCAAGTAAGAAGTATGCTAATCTAAGACTGTGCGGACGTGTATGAAGGAAAAATGATTAGGGATGGTGTTAACATGGAAGTGAAATTGTATCAAGACAAAAATGCCCCTGTTAAAGCAAGAGTTGAAGACTTACTTAAGCGCATGAGCTTAGAAGAGAAGGTAGCTCAATTGGGATCGGTTGGCCCTGAGGCCTTGTTGGATGAACAGGGAGAATTTTGTCTGGAAAAAGCAAAACAAGCTATTCCCTATGGTATCGGGCAGATTACTCGTGTTGCTGGTGCTAGTGGTTTGGATCCTGAAAAAGCAGCTAAAGCAGCGAATGCCATTCAGCGGTATTTGATGGAACATACAAATTTACAGATTCCTGCCCTCTTCCATGAAGAATGTCTAAGTGGGTTAATGGCTAAAGGTGGTACTGCATATCCACAGGCAATTGGTTTAGCTTCCACCTGGAATGCTGACCTAGTCAAGCGGATGACTTCGGAGATTCGTAAACAAATGCTGGCCATTGGTGCGCGCTTAGGTTTGTCGCCTGTGCTGGATTTAGCTCGGGAACTGCGCTGGGGTCGGGTAGAGGAAACCTTTGGAGAAGATCCATATCTCTCGGCTGTGATGGCTACAAATTATATCAAGGGATTACAGGAAGGACCGGACTTTACCAATTCAGTGTTCGGTACTTTAAAGCACTTTGCTGGACATGGAATAGCTGAAGGTGGGCGCAATCATGCACCAGTGTATGTTACACCACGGATTTTCCGTGAAGTTCATCTGTTCCCTTATGAAGTAGCTATCAAAGAAGCTAATGCTAAGGTAGTGATGAATGCTTACCATGATATTGATGGTGTACCATGTGCTGCTTCTAAAGAACTGCTGACAGATGTTTTACGTGGAGAGTTAGGTTTTGAAGGTATTGTCGTGTCTGACTACAACAGTATTAAGATGTTGTATACCGAACATCAAGTGGCCGAGTCCAAGCAACAAGCGGGTATTTTGGCTCTCGAAGCTGGTTTGGATATCGAGCTGCCAAAAACTGACTGCTATGGTGAATTGTTAGTTGATGCAGTCAAATCGGGATTAATCTCGATGGAGACTATTGACCTAGCAGTGCGCAGACATTTAGAACTGAAGTTCTTGCTAGGTTTGTTTGACAATCCTTATGTAGATGAAGATAAAGTAATCGAAGTCTTTGAAACTAAAGAGCAGAGAGAACTTGCCCGGCAGATCGCTCGGGAATCGATTGTGCTGTTGAAGAATGAAGGAAACTTATTACCATTAGATAGAACAAAGCTGCGTTCCATTGCCTTGATTGGGCCAAGCGCAGATAATACACGGAATATGCTAGGTGATTATGTCTACAGCGCTCACGTCGATAGCCCAGAAGATGCTGTACCAGTGGTAAGCATCTTGGAGGGAGTAAAAGCTAAACTTGGTGATCAGGTGTGCATTAATTATGCCCAAGGGTGCGACATTATGGGTGAGTCTACTGAAGGATTTGCTGAAGCTGTTGCTGCAGCCAAGCAATCGGATGTGGCTATTGTTGTTGTCGGTGGCCGCTCTGGCTTATCAGGCCTAATCAATCCTGGCGATATTTCTGACGTTGACTTTACCACCATTAAAGGTCAGATCAAGGATACCGATGGAGAAAGCCACGATCGTGTCACTTTGGATTTGCCAGGAGTACAGGAACAGTTGGTAAAGGCTATTTATGAAACTGGTACACCTACTATCGTTGTCCTGATTAATGGCCGGCCATTGTCCATAAATTGGATTGCAGAAAACATACCTGCTGTTCTAGAAGCTTGGCTGCCTGGTGAAGAAGGTGGCAATGCTGTGGCTGATGTTCTCTTTGGAGATTATAATCCAAGCGGTAAGTTGTGTGTTTCCATTCCGAAACATGCTGGCCAGATGCCTGTTAACTATGATCGCACCAGTATTTCTTCTCGTCGCATGTACCTGGAAGTTGATAATAAGCCGCTTTACCCATTTGGTTATGGTTTAAGTTACACTAAGTTTGCATACCGGAACTTAACCATCACACCAAATCAATGCCAAGCTCCAGCTCAAGTTCAAATTGAATGCGAAGTTGGCAATGTTGGCAATGTAGCAGGTGAAGAGGTAGTTCAGCTCTACATCCATGATCAGTTTGCTTCCAGGGTAAGGCCAGTAAAGCAATTGAAAGGTTTTGCTAAAGTCCACCTCGAACCTAATGAATGGAAACGGATTCAGTTTACTCTATCTACAGATCAGTTAGCATTTTATGATTTGGGGATGGAATTAGTAGTGGAACCTGGAACCTTCTCCATTATGATTGGTAGTTCCTCTGCAGACATCAAGCTGCAGGGCATCTTAGAACTAACTGGTGATGTTTACAAGGTTGGTGCTAACCGCTGCTACTTGTCTAAAGTCTGTGTACAAGACAGCCATGTATAATGCTTAATCCTCCAGCTGGCTTTTGCCAGCTGGAGTCCAGCCCTATTTAGGCACATCAGGGGGTGGCGTAATGTCTTTTGTGGTTGCTGATTACCAACCAGGAGATTTTAAGCTAGTTTATGACGGTAAAACTGCAGACTTGTGGGTAGACAATCAAGATTACCCTGGAGTAAAACGAGTGGTTGAGGATTTGCGTAATGACATCCACCGTGTTACAGGACAGCTGCCTGAGATCAAGATAGCTGTAGGTGAACTAAGACCAGAGGCTGTGATTGTCGGTACTATTGGCCACAGCCACCTCATTGACGAGATGATTGCTGCTGACAAACTTGATGTTGCCCAAATCAAAGACAAATGGGAAGCATATCTCATTCAGGTGGTCCCCAATCCTGCACCGAATGTGCAGTTAGGGCTAGTAGTCGCTGGCAGTGATAAGCGAGGTACAATCTATGGTGTTTACGAAATCTCCCGCCAAATCGGTGTTTCTCCGTGGTATTGGTGGGCAGATGTCACACCTGTGCATCGGGACAATCTCATCGTTCGCAGCGGTAGATATATTCAAGGAGAACCATCAGTCAAGTATCGCGGAATTTTCCTCAACAATGAGGTACCTAGTCTAAGTGGCTGGGCTCATCGTAAATTTGGCGGATTTAACCATCACTTTTACACAAAAGTGTTTGAGCTTATATTAAGGCTTAAAGGTAATTTCCTATGGCCAGCTATGTGGAAACCATCAAGTTTTTATCGTGATGACCCTCTCAATGGTCAGTTAGCTGATGAATATGGCATAGTCATGGGTACCTCTCACCATGAACCAATGATGCGCAGTTGGGTTGAATGGGAGAAGTATGGCCAAGGCGAATGGAATTACAGTAAAAACAAGGATAATCTCCTTGATTTTTGGCGTGATGGCATCCAAATTAGTAAAGACTATGAGAAATTAGTAACCATCGGGATGCGGGGCGATGGTGACGAGCCAATGATGGATGCTGGTACACTGCAGGAACGCATGGTAGTAATGGACGATATTATTCGTGAACAGCGTAGAATCTTAGCAGAAACCATCGGCAAAGATGCTACGGAGATTCCCCAAGTCTTTGCTCTATATAAAGAAGTCCAGGAGTATTGGGAGAATGGGCTAACTATCCCGGATGATGTTACTATTCTCTTAGCTAATGACAATTTTGGCAATATCCGCATGCTCCCCAAGGAAACGGAACGGCATCGCTCTGGCGGATATGGTATGTATTACCACTTTGATTATGTGGGTGGACCAAAATCTTACCGCTGGGTAGATACTGTCCCATTTGCCAAGATTTGGGAGCAAATGCGTATGACCTATGATTATGGTGTTGATCGTCTGTGGATTGTCAATGTTGGGGATCTCAAAGGTCATGAAATTCCCACAGAGTTTTTCTTAGAATTAGCTTATGATGTGCATAAATGGAATAAAGATAACTTAAAAGAGTTTACCAGACAGTGGGCAGAGAGGGATTTTGGACCCGAACATGCAGCCACTATTGGCGAGATCGTTTGGCGATACATTAAATACAACGGTAGGCGGAAACCAGAACATATTCAACCTCACACATATAGTCTGCTTCATTATCGCGAAGCTGAACGTGTATTAGCTGAGTATGAGCAACTTGTCAGTGCTGCTGAGACAATTTACGAGCAATTACCAGCTGATAAAAAAGACGCGTTTTTCCAATTAGTCTTATATCCATTGCGAGGAAGCGCTAATGTCTTAAAGCTCAATATATTGACTGGTTTGAATCATCTGTATGCCGAACAGGGCAGAGCATCCACCAATACCTACGCAGAACTGGTTGCCCATGTGTTCCAAGCTGAAGCTGCAGATACTGAGTATTACAACAACACCTTAGCTGGCGGTAAATGGCAAGGTGTAATGATGAATGGGCATATTGGACAGACTGGGTGGCGCATCCCAGAACGCAACATTATGCCGGAAGTAAAACGACTGAACATAGAACCCGGTTCGGAAATGGCTGTGGCGGTTGAAGGATGCACCCAAGTGTGGGCTGAGGATGGGTCCATGATCGACACCCTGCCACAATTCAGCAGTATCACTAAGGAACAGTATTACTTTGAAGTATTTAATAAAAAGCGCGATCCCTTTACTGTTGAACTAAATGTGAGCGATCCATGGATCATGGTTCAGGGAGAAGTGAATGTTGAAGAACAGCAGCGTTTTTGGGTCGATATTGACTGGGAAAAAGCACCGCTTGGCCAGTTCATTGGCCAGATCAGTATTAGTGGGACAGAAAAACGTTTGACTATATTGGTACGTGGTGTGAATGTCGCTCAATCAGATTTGGCTAAGTTAGAATCTATGACTTTCGTTGAGAGTAATGGTTATATTGCAATAGAAGCGGAGCATTATGCGCGTAATGTACCTGTTGCTGGCAGTCAATGGGAAAGAATTCCAGATTATGGACGAACATTAGGGTCGATGGCTGTGTTTCCAACCACCAGCCCGATTATGAATCCTCCTGAGCACTCTCCCTTTTTAGAATATAATGTTTACTTTACCACAGCGGGAGAGCATGCGGTTTGGGTTTATACAGCACCGACAAACAATATAGATCGTAGTCGAGGTCTGTGTTACGGTATTTCCTTTGATGATGATCCCGTGCAGATTGTTGATACTTTTCCCAAAGAGAATGATGCTTTTTATACCTCTCCTTTATGGAGCATTGGTGTAATGGATAATGTAAGAAAGACTGTCACGAAGCATTATATCAAAGAACCGGGTGTACATAAACTGAGATTCTGGATGGTAGATCCAGCTGTGGTGCTGCAGAAAATTGTCATTGATACAGGAGGACTCAAACCTAGTTACTTAGGTCCTCCAGAAAGTTTCTTTGTTGGATCAAGCAATGTTTAAACCGACAACAATAAGGGTGTGATGATTTTGTATATCCTTTGCTATACCAGAACTCCATTAGATGAACAGATTTATTCACCAAAACTGGCTTATAGCATGCATTTGGCATATAGCGCTGATGGAGAGCAGTTTCATGCTCTCAATCACAACTCTGGTGTTTTATTTGCTAAAGCTACCCATAACCATGATGGAACGATGAATGCAAAAACTCTCCGCAATCCATATCTGTTCCAGTTGGCTGACGGATCATATGGTGTGGTAGCGCTGCGTACTGAACCTAATGGAGAATTTGATGAACAGAGTAAAGGCCGGATTCTCTTCTTTAAATCAGCGGATCTGCTGCAGTATGAAGAGGTTGGGTTAATTGACTTGAAATGTAATAAGTATGTCACAGATGTTAGCTGTGCATATGATCCCGAAAGAGGATTGTATATCATCTGCTGGTGTGATGAGGATAGAAATTACTATCGCAACTATATTACAGACTTAACTAACCTAGATAGTGCAACTCTGCCCGAACCAGCAGAACCTTTTGCCATACCTGCTGTAATAATTACAATCGAAGGAGCAGTAACCCGCAACGTCATCGAGGTTGCAGAGGCAGTAGCCGAACGTTTGATCAAAAAACTAACTGTGCCACACCATGTGGCCAATGAACTGCCACAAAACGTTGTTATTTCATCTCCTGATGAACTAAAGGCAGTGCGAGTGACTGCTGTTTACAGTGATGGAACAAAGGCCAGTAAAGTAGTCGAGTGGGATACAACCGGTATTAATTGGAATCAACCAGGTACCTATCGCATTTCGGGCAAGATTTCTCAGGACACCTTTAAATTTCCCATTGCTGAACATCGGGCTGATCCTTGTATGATCAAGTGGAATGGCAAATATTACTTTATTGCCACTAATGATGCTGATCATAATCATACACTTTATATTAGAGAAGCTGATTCCATCAGTGGTCTAGTCACAGCGGAAGAAAAACTGCTGCTTGACAGTACAACTTATGATCATATTGGCAATTTCTTATGGGCACCTGAGTTTCATGTTGTCAATGGTGAGTTGTATATTTTCTTTGCCGCTTCACCTCATGAGTTCTATCACATCGAGTCGCATGTCATGAAATTACGTACTGGCGGAAACCCAAGCTGTGCTGCGGACTGGTCGGAACCTCGTCGTGTGGTGCGGCATGATGGTTCACAGCTTTGTGAGGCAGGCAAGACCATTTCCTTGGATATGACTTGTTTTGAGGTGAAAGGTGATTACTATGTGGTGTGGTCACAGCGGCAGTTTGTGCCGGTGGATCAAGGAGCATGGCTGTATATAGCTAAAATTGATCCGCAGCAGCCCTGGCGGTTAATTACTGATCCTATTGTACTCTGTAAACCAGAGTTCAGCTGGGAAAACAACCATACATTTGTGGTAGAAGGACCATACCCATTGTTTGCTGAAGATAAAATATATCTTACTTATTCCGGAGCATTGGTGGATGCAACATATGCTGTAGGTTTACTTGTTGTGGATAAGGATGCTGATTTGCTGAATCCAACTTCTTGGTTAAAAATCAATTATCCACTATTATCGTCCAATAGTGTTCCTGGGGAATATGGCCCGGGTCATAATTCGTATGTAATTGATGATCATGGCATCATTTGGAACGCATACCATGCTAGGCCAAATGTCACTGGGCCAAGAAGTTCGGGTATTCGTCGTGTTCATTTTGACATTGATGGCTATCCAAGGCTGGATTTGACAGAAGACAAGGACATCAATCCGGATTTATCCACCGTATACATCGATATTACTGTATCACGGTGAGACCATAAACATCGAGAAAGGGGTGGGATGGGAAAGAACTATTTTACTTACTTAAGGATTTTTTTAGCTTCGTTGTTACAAAAGGGTAAAAAACCAAAAGAATCTAAGAAGGAGTGTTTAACATGAGAAAAATGTTCAAAAGTAGTCTGATTCTTGTCATGTTAGTTATGGTTTGCTTTGCAGCAAGTGTATCCGCTGCTCAGCTAGTTCTCACTCCAGTTGATGATGCTTATGTGCATGATGGCGAGTATGCTACTCAAAACTTTGGTACTGCTGATCTTTTGAATGTAAAACTGGAAACCGAACGTGAAGGTTTCACCCGGATGTTCTTCTTGAAGTTTGATATCAGCGAAGTCACCGCAGTACAAAAAGCTACATTGAGATTATATGTAGTGCGTTCTGATGTATTAGAACTGAAGCAAATTGCTTTCTACGATATCACTGGTGAAGCATGGTCCGAGAACGAGATTACTTGGGAAAACGCTCCTCGTACCAGTGGCACATTCATTAAGGATGTCTTCACTGACAATTTCTCCAATGTATGGTTTGAAGTTAATCTGACCGATTTTGTCAAGAAACATGTTGAAGCTGGTACAAAAGAAATTTCCATCCGTGTTGAGCATCTCTCTGATCACTGGGGTGGCATTATCCAATTCGCTAGCAAGGAAGCAGAAAACAATCACCCAGAATTAGTAATTACTTACTAATTAGTTAATCACGAATACTGTGTAGGCGTACGCCTGCACAGTATTCATGATCAAGGGGGTAAGGCAAATGCTCATGGGTCAAAAATGTATCAAAAGAGTGAATGTATTGCTCTTGTGGTTAGTTGCTGTGTTTTTCCTGGTAACGCAGGGTTGTTTGGGTATTGTCGCGGCTGAGGAAGAACACTGGGTCGGTACGTGGGTCGCATCACAGCAGTTGGTAGAACCACATAACATGCCACCAAGTCCAGGTCTTGCCAACAATACCTTGCGTCAAGTTGTGCGGGTTACTCTTGGTGGTGAGCGGATCCGCCTGAAACTTTCAAATGAGTACGGCAATTCACCCTTGGAGATCAAGGCGGTGCATATTGCACAATCTGCAGGTGCACATCGTATTAAATCGGAAACCGGTTTACTTGTAACTTTTAATGGCCAGCAATCAGTGACCATTCAACCAGGGCAAACAGTGCTTTCTGATCCTTTGGATTATTCATTGCCGAGATTGACAAATATGGCTATAACTATTCATTTTGGGGATGTTCCATCAGCACTGACAGGCCATCCAGGTTCCAGAACCACTTCCTATATTTCTGAGACTAGTTCAGTTGATTTGGAGAACATGCCTGCGCCGGTGACCACAGAACGTTGGTATGTTATTGCTGGAATTGATGTGCTTAGCAGTGATCCTCGTGCTGGAGCAATAGTAGCAATTGGCGACTCCATCACTGATGGCCGTGGTTCCACTACAGATCATAATAACCGTTGGACTGATGTACTGGCTAAACGGATCCAAGAGAATGAAGCGACAGCTCATCTCAGCGTTTTAAACCATGGAATTGGTGGTAATGCGGTAGTAGCTGGCGGATTAGGCCCTACAGTGTGGACGCGGTTCCGGCGAGATGTCTTGGAGCAGCCTGGTGCCAAGTATGTGATCATCTTTGCAGGAGTAAACGACATTGGCGGGAGTAATTCGGTCCACATTGCACGGAATCTGACTTCTGTATATCAGGCGCTAGCTGAAAGGGCCCGTGATCAAGGAATGTATGTTTATGGGGCTACAATACTACCTTTTGGCGGTTCTGGATACTACACTCCTTTGCGAGAAGAAATTAGGCAGACAGTAAATGAGTGGATCAGAACCAGTGGTGTATTTGACGCTGTGATTGACTTTGATTTGGCACTAAGAGATCCTGACGATCCTGAGAAAATGTTGAGCATCTATGACAGTGGCGACAATTTACATCCAAGTGCAGCTGGATATCAACGGATGGGTGAGTTCATAGACTTGACTCTATTTACTAAATAATGATGAATGGGAGTGGTTAGAATGAAACGCACCACCCTCTTAATTGCTTGTATGTTGTTCATATTATTTAGCAATGTTGGTATGGCCGAAACTCAGCAGTTGTTAAGACATCCCAAGTTTGTATTTGAAGACTATACTAATGGTGATTTTAAACTGGTTTACTATGAGGAGATTGCTGATCTTTATGTTGACCCGCTGGACCAACCAGGCGTTGCTCGAGCACTCAATGATCTGAGTAACGATGTAGCAATGGTCACTGGAATCAAACCTGCTGTCAAGCAATCTACAGCAGATTTGAGTCCAAATGCAGTTATTGTCGGTACGATCGGGCATAGTCAAGTGATTGATGAACTGATCGCTGCTGGTAAGCTAGATGTGGAAGATATTGTTGGCAAGTGGGAATCCTATGTGATTCAGGTGGTAGCTGATCCTCTACCAGGAGTTTCCAGTGGATTAATTATCGCTGGTAGTGATCGTCGTGGAGCAATCTATGGTATTTATGAGATTTCGCGGCAAATTGGTGTATCACCTTGGTATTGGTGGGCAGATGTGACACCAGAGAAACAGGATAACTTGGTAGTCCGTCAGGGTACATACAAACAGGGAGAACCTTCCGTTAAATACCGTGGGATCTTTTTAAACAATGAAGCCCCAAGCTTGACAACCTGGGTTCAGCAATTTGGTGGTTTTAACCATCATTTTTATGAAAAGGTATTTGAACTGATATTGCGTTTACGGGGTAACTATCTATGGCCAGCCATGTGGAGTCCAAAGAGTTTCTTCAGAGATGATGTCCTCAATGCCAAGCTGGCTGATGAATACGGAATTGTTATTGGTACTTCTCATCATGAACCAATGATGCGCGCGTGGGGAGAGTGGGCTCGCTACGGAAAAGGAGAATGGAACTATAGCACTAATAAGGAAAACTTGCTCAAGTTTTGGGCTGATGGTATTGAATGGACTAAGAATTATGAAAAAATCGTGACTGTAGGTATGCGCGGTGATGGAGATGAACCGATGATGCATGATGGCACAATCGAAGAAATGATCGCCATCATGGAGGACATCATTAGTGAGCAGAGAAAAATATTAGCTGAGAAGATTAATCCTGATCTTACGCAAGTACCACAAGTATGGGCATTGTATAAAGAAGTACAAGAACTGTATGAAAATGGCCTGAAAGTGCCCGATGATGTAACGATTCTTCTGGCAAACGATAACTTTGGCAACCTCCGTATGCTGCCACATGGAGAAGAACGCAATCATCCCGGTGGTTTTGGTATGTACTATCATTTTGATTACGTAGGTGGACCAAAATCTTATCGGTGGGTCAATTCTACACCCAACCAGAAGATCTGGGAACAAATGAGCATGGCTTACGATTATGGTGTAGACCGAATCTGGATCGTCAATGTGGGTGATCTTAAACCTCATGAAATAGCCATTGAGTTCTTTTTAGAAATGGCTTATGACGTGAAGAAATGGAACCGTGACAATTTAGATCAGTTCACGCTTGAGTGGGCTGAAAGAGAGTTTGGTTCAGAGTTTGCTGCCGATATAGCACGTATTGCAGACACTTATCGTAAGTTTACTGGCAGGAAAAAGTCAGAGGATGTCATGCCAGATACATACAGTCTGTTGCATTATAAAGAGGCAGAAAGAGTACTGGCTGAGTTTGAAGAAATAAGTATTAGAGCTGAAGAGATTTATGAATTGCTGCCTGAACATAAGAAGGACGCGTTTTATCAGCTGGTGCTTTATCCAACTCGAGCCAGCAAGAATGTCGTGAAACTAAATATTTATGCTGGATTAAGCCAGCTGTATGCAGATCAAGGCCGAATCAGCGCAAACTTATATGCTGATTTAGCAGAAAGGGTTTTCAATGATGAGGCCAATGATACCAGGTACTATAATAACACTTTGGCTGGTGGTAAATGGCGTGGTATGATGTCCGAAGCCCATATTGGTCAAAGAGGATGGCAGACTGAGGACTATAATATCATGCCTGAGGTACGGCGTGTACCAGTAGTTGCAGGTTCTGAAATGGGCATAGCAGTTGAAGGTTTCAAGAGCTCTTACACCCAGCCTGATGCGGTAGTGACCACACTGCCTCGGTTTAGCGTCTTTACAAAGGAACGGCACTATATAGATATCTTCAATATGAAAGCTGATCCCTTTGTGGCGGAAGTGATAGTTAGCGATCCATGGATCCTTATAACTCAGGAAAGTCCGCTAATTGAATTGCAAAGCCGGATATGGATCGATATTGATTGGGAAAAAGCACCAAAGGGAGATATTTCTGGTGAAGTAATGATTACTGGAGCAGGTAAGACCATCACAGTAGTAGTTAGAGTGGATAATCCTGACTTAACAGCGTATCATGCTTTGCCGCCGATGACTTTCATTGAGAGCAATGGTTTTGTTTCCATTGAAGCTGAACATTACAGTAATAATGTTGCTTATGAAGGATATCAATGGTATAACATTCCCAATTATGGCCGCACGTTATCATCGATGGCAGTATTTCCGACGACTGGTCCATACTTTACACCACCTGACGCACCTTGTTTGGAATATCAAATCTATGTAGAAAAACCAGGAAATGTGGTAGTTACTGTGTACACTGCGCCGACAAACAATATCAATCGCTCACGGGGACTATGTTACGGTATTGCTTTTGATGACCAGCCAATCCAAATCATAGATACATTCCCCAAAGAAAACGATGCATTCTACACTTCACCACTCTGGAGCAAGGGTGTCATGGAGAATGTCAGGACCACAACAAGTAGACATCGCTTAGAAGCTGGATTGCACACTCTTAGATTTTGGCTGGTTGATCCAGGTGTGGTGTTGCAAAAGATTGTTATTGATACTGGCGGACTCAAACCTAGCTACTTAGGACCACCCGAGAGCTATTATGTGGGGAAAGGTGCTGTAAATAACGACAATGACGGGTACTTACAGCTGTTAACTCTAGTAGACTATAGCTCGTATATGCTATTGAACACTCCCGTTGGCAAGAACCATGGGCAAACAACACAGGAAAACATAGACAACTTACGTGAACAGCTGCAGCAGGTTCGGTCGTTATTGAGCAATACTCAAGCTTCGTTGGAGCAGCGCTTGGCAACGATAGCTGCTTTACAACAGGTGGTGATTGAATTTAAAGCACGAATTGTCAACAGAGAGGGTTATGCAGAATTAGACAACCTGTTAACTGAGGTAAGAGCTTTCTTAGCTACTGCCAAAATAGGCAACGGTCATGAGGAGTACCCAATGTCAGCCAAGTTACAGCTACAAGATGTTATTCGGAAAGCAGCAGCCCTTCTGCGCGACGAGGAAACACCAACTGCCGAGCTGCTTGCAATGCAGGATACATTAGCAGAGGCCTTAGAAACATTTAAGAATTCGATGTATATTGATCCTAACCATCGTATTCTAAAACCTGCAGCTGATACATTTGTCCGCGGTGGTGCTTTTGCTGAAAACACTTTTGGCAGCCGAGAGAATTTGGAAGTTAAGCTGGACAATAACGATGCCAGCATGACGAGAGTAGGATTTATTAAGTTTGACCTTAGTGATTATGCGACAATTGAGAGAGCGATTCTCAGATTATATGTCGAATTCGCTGACCAATTAGAGAGCCGGACGATTGCTATATACGATGTGACTGGCTTTGATTGGTTAGATGAGGATTTAACCTGGGAAACTGCACCATTAAATGAAGGCACGTTGATTACGAGCTTGAATGTTTCCAATCAAGCAGATGTCTGGTATGAATTTAACATTACCAAAGTGGTTAAAAAGCATGTGGAACAAGGTTCTAATGAGATTGTGCTCCGCATTCAAAACAATACAAACCATTGGGCAGGGCTCGTAAGATTTACCAGCAAAGAAAGCAAAGTAAACACTCCTGAGTTAAGTGTGATTGGCTTGCTTAAATAAATAGCAGTTTTCCAGACTTGTTATTCAAATTTGAACAGAAGGAGGAAGTAACTAGATGCGCAACAAAGTTATACTATTAGCCTTGAGCCTGCTCATGGTGCTTGGAGTAAACGTACTGGCACAAGATGTAAATCCGACAGCACAAAATCCGATCATTTGGGCAGATGTACCCGATCCTAGTGTGATTAGGGTAGGAGATACCTATTATATGACCAGTACAACAATGCATATGAATCCTGGTGTGCCAATTATGAAGTCCACCAATCTGGTAGATTGGGAGATTGTCAATTACGTATATGACATATTGGGTACTGGTGAAGCTCAGACGCTTAGCAATGGACAAAACGAATATGGAAAAGGGTCATGGGCAAGCAGCCTGGCATATCATGATGGAGTTTTCTATGTAGCATTCAGCTCCCAGACTATGGGCAAGACATTCATTTTCCGGACAAAAGATATAGAGAATGGACCATGGGAACGGTCAGTCATCGATTTTACCCATGATATGTCATTGCTGTTTGATGATGATGGACGGGTGTACTTGGTTCATGGCGGCGGAGATATCCGCGTGTTGGAATTAACTGCTGATGCGACAGCTATCAAGGCTGGTGGATTGAACCAAGTCATTATACCCAATGCGTCGGCTGTTGCCAGCCCCAATGTGATTTTGGCAGCTGAAGGCGCACATATCCATAAGATCAATGGAAAGTATTATATTTTCCTGATTACTTGGCCAAGTGGTGGTATGCGGACACAGATTTGCTATCGTGCTGATAACATCACTGGCCCTTGGGAAGGCAGAGTTGTATTAGCTGATTCGGGTATCGCTCAAGGTGGAATTGTTGATACACCGGATGGTGAGTGGTATGCCATTTTATTTGGCGACCGTGGCGCTGTAGGACGGATTCCTTATCTGGTGCCAGTAACCTGGGAGGATGGTTGGCCAGTATTTGGTGTCAATGGTAAGGTCCCTAAAGATACAGGTATTCCTTTGAACTTTTCTAGCCTTATCGTTGCTTCAGACGAATTTAACCAACGTTCAGAGCGTGTAGGTGCATATCATACTGTGGTACCTGCTAGGGTGACAACTGAACAGACCTCTGAAGTAATGGAAGGCTTAGGAAAAGAATTGATTATCAATGGTGGCTATGAGAACAGCCTTACTGGATGGCAAGGCTATAAAGGTGCTACGATTGAATTATCCCAGGATATTGTGTATAGTGGAAGCAGCAGCCTGCATGTTTCTAATAGGGAATCTGCCGATTCAGGTGTAATGCAGGATTTAACTGGCAAATTGTTGCCAGGCAGGTTATATACTTTCTCTGCTAAAGTCCGCTATGATGGTGAAGCAGCGCCAAGTGTGAAAGGTTTTTCTATCTACTTACAAACTGCTGAAGAACGCAGTGTCAAAATTGTTGCCAGTGGTGTTGTTGGCAAGGGACAATGGGGAGAAATTACCGGTACTTACAAGGTTCCTGATTCTGCTGTGATAACTGAACCAAAGATCTTTATTGGTTCAGCGTGGACCTCGCGGCCAGATCCTAATAAAGATCTAATGGATTTCTATGTCGATGATGTTTCTGTGATTGATACTTCCATACCAGAGTTAGTTGTCAATGGCGGTTTTGAAAACGGCTTGACTGCTTGGTCAGTGCATGACACAGCTGATTTGACAATCAGCTCTGATGTATATTACAGTGGTTCGAGCAGCGTATATATCTCCAAACGGTCTGGAACTGGTGCTGGTGCACAGCAGTATCTCACAGGCAAAATGCAGGCCGGCAGAACATATAAAGTATCCGCTAAAGTGAGATATGATGCCCCAACTGCGCCGGATACCAGAGTTTTCAATATCTGTTTCCAGGATGGTGACTGGCAGACAATCAAGATAATGGGTTCTGGTACAATCACCAAAGGAGAATGGGGAACTGTAGAGGGTACCTTTAAAGTTCCAGAGGATTTAGAGCTTAAAGAACCTCGCATCTTTATTGAGACTTCGTGGACAGCAGAACAGGACCCAGAGAGAGACCTCTTTGCGTTTTATGTTGACGATCTGTCAGTAATCGATGTCACTCCTAAAGAAAAGGTAGTATATGGTGAGAACGATTACAATGGTTCAAATCTGAGTCTTGTCTGGCAGTGGAATCACAATCCTGATAATCGTTATTGGTCATTGACTGAACGTCCTGGGTATCTGCGCTTGATCAATGGCAGTGTAAGTACCAGTATCCTTGACGCACGCAACGTCCTTACCCAGCGTACATTTGGCCCAGAATGCTCGGCTAGCGTGGCACTGGATGTCAGCAACATGCGTCATGGGGATTATGCAGGTTTAGCCGCCTTCCAGCAGAACTATGGCTTTGTTGGTGTGAAAGTGACTGGCAGGAACAAGTACATTGTTATGGTTAACGCAAGCTCAGGTACACCTGTGGAGGTTGAGAGTATCCCACTTACACAGAATAGGGTATACCTCAAAGTCGAATGTGATTTCCGCAATCAAAGAGATATAGCCTACTTCTATTACAGTCTGGATGGCTATCATTGGGAAGCGATTGGCAATACATTGCGCATGTCCTATACCATGCCTCATTTCATGGGTTACCGTTTTGCACTGTTTAACTTTGCGACAGTCGATACTGGTGGATATGTAGATTTTGATTACTTTAGAGTAGGTGATAAAATGACAGGTAAAAACGAGTCTGCGATAATTTTACAAGCTAAACTTGGAGAAGTTGGTGAAGTGATTGGTGCACCGAATGTTGAACTAGTAGTCCCAGTGCACATGGAAGCTTTGCCTGATGGCAGCTACAATTCCATTTCTGCATCTTTCACTATTCCTGATTATCTCACTGTTAAGAATGTAGAATTCAACATGGATAACATTGTTGGAAACTGCTCCTATACATTTGCTGATTATCAGCTAAAGCTTGAAGTATCTGGTGAGAATGTTACTTTCACTCATAATGGTTCAGATATCTTTGCCAACTTGGTTCTTGCAGTATCCAAGTTTGCACCGACCAGTCAATCAGTGACAGTCACAACTGATTACATTACTGTAGATGATAGTAAGGTTCTTTACAATATTAATCAAGCTATGACCACTATCAATTTGAAACCTTTGGATACTGGCGCACTGGTTAAAGTACCAGGTTACAATAATCCTCTCCGGGATTACAAATTAGGAGCTGACCCTTACGCCATCGTTTATAATGGACGTGTCTATCTCTACATGTCCAGTGATGACTATGTTTATGACAATAATGGTAAATTGATTGAAAACAACTTTAGCATGCTGAATAAAGTGTTTGTCATGTCTTCTGACGACTTAGTGAACTGGACAGATCATGGCGCAGTGCTGGTTGCTGGGGCAAACAATCTGAACAATGGTAAAGGCATTGCAAGGTGGGCTGTAGGATCATGGGCACCAGCCGCTGCCTACAAGCAGATTAACGGCGAGGATAAGTTCTTCCTGTACTTTGCTAACAGCGCTGGAGGACTGGGTGTTCTTACAGCTGATACTCCAATCGGTCCCTGGAGAGATCCATTAGGCAGAGCATTAGTCACTCATTCAACTCCAGGAGTTGCTGGTGTTGTGTGGTTGTTTGACCCTGCTGTCTTAGTTGATGATGACGGTAAAGCTTATCTCTACTTCGGCGGTGGTATACCGGGCGGCAACAATCCAACTCAGGAACAGATCGCTAATCCGCTGACTGGCAGAGTGATTCAGCTCGGTGATGATATGATCAGCACTGTTGGTTCAGCCAAAGTCCTCGAAGCTCCATATTTGTTTGAGGACTCTGGTATCCACAAGTATAACGGCAAGTACTATTATTCGTACTGCACCAACTTTGGATCACGGCCACAGGGAGTGGATGCGCCACCAACAGGGGAAATTGCGTATATGATTAGCGATAGCCCCATGGGACCATTCACCTATGTAGATACCGTTCTGAAGAATCCTTATGCCTTCTTTGGAGTAGGCGGCAACAACCACCATTGCTTCTTTGAATTCAATGGTGAGTGGTACATTGTGTACCATGCTCAAACAGTGAGCAAAGCGCAGCATGGTGATGGTTATGGCTATCGTTCACCGCACATCAACAAAGTAGAATTCTATGATAATGGTTTAATTAAAGAAATTAAAGGCGATAGATATGGTGTAACACAGCTCAAGCCGCTCAATCCATATCAAAGAACAGAGGCAGAAACTATTGCATGGCAGAAAGGTATCACTACTGAACCATGCACTGCACCAGGTGGATATGTGGAAAGTGTCAATCTCAATGTCACCAGCATTGATGATGGTGACTGGTTGGCAGTATCCAATGCCGACTTTGGCAGTGAAGGGCCGAGTGTATTCTTAGCTAATGTTGCGTCGACAGTCGGTGGCCAGATTGAGATTCGCATTGACAGTCCGATTGGCCAGGTGATCGGCACCCTCGATGTACCTCCAACTGGCGGCGAACAAGAATGGAAATTGTTGCAGTGCAACGTTGAGAAAGTAGAAGGCGTACACAACATTTTCTTCATGTTTAAAGCAACTGGTGATGTAAAGACCAATCTCTTCAACTTCGATTATTGGCAATTTAAAAAGTAAATGAATGCTGTTTCCCTACTTGTTTAAGTAGGGAAACAGCACCTGTTGGGTTGATGTGGCAATATTTAGACAAGGAGTGGAATAGATGACTAATGAAGAAATGAAGAAGAACTATCATTATAACAATCCCATAATTCAGACCAATTATACAGCAGATCCCGCTCCCATGGTTTATAATGGTCGAGTCTATCTTTATACTAGTCATGATGAAGATGGTTCTACATGGTTTACTATGAATGACTGGAGATGTTATTCTTCTGCAGACATGGTAAATTGGACTGACCATGGTTCTCCACTGCACTATACTGAGTTTTCCTGGTCGCGGGGTGATGCGTGGGCAGGACAATGTGTGGAGCGCAATGGAAAGTTCTATTTTTACGTTCCTGTTAGCATTAAAGGTGGCTGGAATGCTATAGGGGTTGCTGTTTCTGACAGCCCTACTGGCCCGTTTATCGATCCTCTCGGGCATCCATTAGTTGAAACAGGTACTGGTGATATTGATCCTACCGTGTTTATCGATGATGACGGTCAAGCTTATTTATACTGGGGTAATCCTTATTTGTGGTATGTTAAGCTGAATGAAGATATGATTTCATATGATCAAGAGGTAGGTATAGTCAAGGTTGAGCTTACTCCTGAAGGTTTTGGGAAACGTGAAGGTAATGATCCAAAGCGGCCTACATTGTATGAAGAAGGACCATGGTTTTATAAACGTAATGGCCTATATTACATGGTTTATGCAGCAAGCGGCATACCGGAGAATATAGCCTATGCTACCAGCACCTCTCCAACTGGACCGTGGACCTATCGAGGGATTATTATGCCTACACAGGGCACCAGTTTTACCAACCACCCGGGAGTTTGTGACTTCAAAGGCAGGTCGTATTTCTTCTACCATAATGGCGCTCTGCCTGGTGGCGGTGGCTTTACACGTTCGGTCTGCGTTGAGGAATTTACATATAATCCTGATGGTACATTCCCAACTATCAACATGTCGGTTGAAGGAGTATCTCCAGTAGCCAACTTGAATCCATATATCAGGCAGGAGGCCGAAACTATTGCCTGGTCTTATGGTGTAAGAACCGAGCGTTGCAGCAGAGGTGGCATGAATGTTTGCTGCATTGATGATGGCGACTATATTAAAGTTCGCAGTGTTGATTTTGGTAAGCAAGGCCCAGACTCATTTGTTGCTTGTGTTTCCAGTGTTATCGATGGTGGAGTCATCGAATTGCGTTTGGACAGTCCAGAGGGGCAGTTGATTGGTGAGCTTGAAGTCCCTAATACTGGCGATTATGATAACTGGCAATTGTGCTGCACCAAAGTCGCACATGCATATGGTGTTCATGATCTTTTCTTTGTCTTCAAAGCAAAAGGAGAGACAAAGAATAATTTGTTTAAGTATGATTTTTGGCAGTTTATGCCCGCAACAACTACACATGAGGAGTGATTGTTTTGACTAAGGAGATTAAACTACCCTTAACTGGGCAACCTTTCAAGAACAACGCGACCTATTGTGTTGGTACCGGTAGAATAGGGCTGGCCTTACAGAAAGAATACTTTGAGCATCTGCAGATCGTTCAAAAATCTATCAAATTCAGGTATATTCGTGGGCATGGCCTTTTTTGTGATGATGTAGGAATCTATCGTGAATATGGAATGGATGAGAACAAGCATACATTCTATAATTTCACCTATCTTGACCGCATTTTCGATGCATATTTATCGTTAGGCATTAGACCCTTCCTTGAACTAGGATTTATGCCCGAAAGACTGAAAACTGGTAATCAAACCGTTTTCTATTGGAAGGCCAATGTAACACCTCCTTCCTCGTATGAAAAATGGGCACAATTAGTCAAAACAACACTGGAACATCTAATCGACCGATATGGCCGTGAAGAAGTAATTACGTGGCCAATAGAAGTCTGGAATGAACCAAATATTCCTTTCTGGGCAGGTACCATGGAAGAATACTTCAAGCTCTATGATTATTCTGTTAAAGCTGTAAAAGAAGTTGACAGCCGTTTTCAAGTAGGTGGTCCGGTTATCTGTGGTGTGCAAACCGAGAAATGGCTGAGAAGTTTTATTGAGCACTGTATTGCTAATAACTCGCCATTAGACTTTATCAGCCGCCATTGTTACACAGCTCATAATCCAACCAGAAAAGGACACTATACTTACCATACACTAAATGAACCAACGTATATGATTGATGAGTTGAAGGAAACCAGAGCGATTATGGCTGATTATCCTTTGACACAGAACATGCCGCTGCATATTACTGAGTTCAATAGTTCATATGATCCACTTTGCCCTGTTCATGATACTACATATCAAGCAGCTTATATAGCCCGTATTCTTAGTGAGGCAGGAGAGTACGCAGATTCTTATTCTTACTGGACATTCAGTGATGTGTTTGAGGAAGCTGATGTACCTAAGTCGGTATTCCATGGCGGGTTTGGTTTAGTAGCCCTCAACTCCATTAAAAAGCCTGTCTTTTACACATTTGAGTTCTTCTCCAAAGCAGGGAACGAACTGCTTTATCGAGATGATAACCTGCTGGTGACCAAGAAAGATGACCGCTATGTGATCATTGGTTGGAACTGGCACAGCAGATGGAGTGAATTACAACCTACAGATCAATCTTATAAACTGACATTACCTGCAGTAGGTGAAAAAGCGATCTTAGTCAAAAAAGTCGTGGGTGGGAATTATGCCAATCCGCTGCAGACATGGAGCAACCTTGGCAAACCACGCAGCCTGAATGCAGAGCAATTGGAGATTCTGCAGGCATCTGCACAACCATTGCAAACCGATACACAACTTGTTGCGCATGATGGAGTATATGAGGTAGAGCTTACTATTGCACCGAACCATCTGTGTATGTTGGAGATCTTCCCAATAAAAGATCTCACCGCTACTTATGTTGGTTTTGATCCTGATTTTTATGGTATGAAATAGCGAAACATCTGGCAATCTAGCATGCAAGCTGCTCAAATACATGAATTGATTGTATATTAAATAATAGGAGGTTAATCTGATGAGAAAAACTTTGATTTTAACACTTGCCTTAGTATTGTGCTTAGGTATCACAGCAGCAGCTCAATACGAGGCTGTTCTCGATTTCACCTCTGGACAATCGTATTGGGGACCAATGGGCGCAGCAGCATTCTACATTACCACTGAAGATGCCCGGAGTCAACCTTTCAGTTTAGCAATTGTTGGCAGAAGTCAAACTTGGGAAGGTTCAATCTTTGATATTTACAAAGCTTTAGAAGATGGCGGTGTCTATAACTTTAGCATTTGGGTAAAGGGTATGGATGCTGCTCCTGGTGCTCAAGTATGGATTACTTGTGTGAAGGTTGACCTTGCAGGTCAAGCTGCATACAGCCGGCTTTGTGACCCAGTTGAAATCAGCAATACTGAATGGGTAGAATTAAAGGTCGAAAACTTTGAATTCAGCATGGAAGGATTGAGTGCTGTAGCTATCTATCTTGAAGTCGATGATGTAACAGCTTCTTACTTTATCGATGACTTCAAGATTACTGGTACAAAGCCTGTCAAATTCTAAGCAGTTTTGTTCCCTGGAAGATGTGATTGATAGAGTAGCTTGCATGCTTCTATACCATATGCTGCAGTGCACAAGGGTGTTTCACATCGAGACACCCTTGTTTTATGTGTTAATGATATTGACACAAGGTAAAATTGATTAACAAAAAGCAGGAATCTATGGGTGATTGTTGAATAATTAAATGGCAATATTTAGTTTATAATTCCTAGAACTGGTCACTTTTAATCTTGTTAAATATATACAGCTTCAGCTATGGTTGCGTGAAAGGTGGGGATGTGAGGACCTAATCGGATGCACGTTACAAGTTACATAGGTTTGATAGGCTAGGGACAAAGGAAGAACTATCACATTTTTTACAAGGAGGATAACTATGAACAGAGAGATTAAAATGAGAAATGTGATACTCTTAGTTCTAATTGGAGCGTTGTTGACTGGATGCTTTGGATTAGGACAATGGAAAGTTTCCGGTATTGTGAAAGATGATGCTGATAATCCTTTGGAAGATGTTACTATCATTATTAAAGGCAAGAAGACTGTTACTGTAACTACTGATGAAGAAGGTAAATTCTCTGCAGCTGTGGCAGGAAATAAGGTAGATATAGTAGCAGAAAAAGAGGGTTATAAATTTGAACCTGAAACTGTAACTGTCAAGAAGGGTGATAAAGAATCAGTCACCATTATCGGTAAGACAGCTCTTACAATTAAACCTGCTGCTGGTTATTATGAGGAAGACTTGGAAGTATCCTTGTCTATTGGTGGCAACTATACAATTTACTATACCATCGATGGCAGTGAACCCACATCTGACAGCACCAAGTACACCGAACCTTTCATAGTTACAGAGAATACTACTGTAAAGGCAATTGCAATTAATAATAACAACCCTGATGATGTGAAAGCATTGACCGCTGAGTATGAGATTCACCATCCAGGTCTTATTAAGAATGGTGGGTTTGAGATTGGTTTAGATGGTTGGCACGGAAAATCTTGTAATATTGAACTTACCACTGATGAGGCTTACTCTGGTTCATACAGTGTTTATGTAACGAATAGAAGTGAAACCGGTAGTGGGCCACGGCAAATAATCTCTGGTGTGGAAATTGGCAAGAAGTATAAGTTTTCAGCAATGGTTAAGTATGTTGGTGAGAACGCTCCTGATAAACGTACTTTTAACATATGTTTCCAGGATGGCGAAGGTTGGGAAAAGATTGCTATTATGGCATCCGCTGAAGTCATTAAGGGTCAATGGTGTTTAATTGAAGGTGAAGCTACAATTCCCGAAAGTATTACACGTGGTGAGACCATCTTCCCAATCACACTTGAGAGTCCGCGGATTTTTATCGAAACTTCTTGGGTTCAAAATCCCAATCCTGACAGTGATTGGATGAACTACTATGTAGATCACGTTGCCGTGATACCAGTTGAGGAGTAAAACTAGAATAACCAATCTTGGCAAGGGGTGAGCGCTAAGTTCACCCCATTATACACCTAAAAATCTTGGTTAGGAGAAAGTCTAATGAAACATAAAGCAGTTTTGCTGACTTTGTTAATTCTTTTGCTCACTTGTACACCCATCTGTTTTGCTGATAACCCTATTGTTCAGACAATTTACACTTCTGACCCAGCACCAATGGTATACGATGGTATTTTATACGTCTATACAGGTCACGATGAACCTGGTTCGACTTATTATACCATGTATGATTGGCGCTGTTTTTCTACTACCGACATGGTTAACTGGACAGATCATGGTGCCATCTTTGATCCCACTCAATTCAAGTGGGCAAAACCAGGAGACGCTTGGGCTGCGCAGTGTATTGAAAGAAATGGTAAGTTCTACTTTTATGTGACTGCTACTCATAAAACACTCAACCGCCCAGTAATAGGTGTTGCGGTTTCCGATTCGCCCACTGGTCCATTTGTCGATCCCCTTGGGTACCCTTTGATTGCTAACGCTTGGGGAGACATTGATCCTACAGTGTTCATCGATGATGACGGTCAAGCTTATCTCTATTGGGGCAACCCCAACTTGTGGTATGTAAAGCTGAATGAAGATATGATTTCTTACGACAAAACAGTGGGTATTGTCAAGGTACCATTAACTGAAGAAGGTTTTGGCAAGCGTTATGGTGATCCTGATCGGGCTACTCTGTACGAAGAAGGACCATGGTTGTATAAGCGCAATGATACCTATTACTTAATCTACGCTGCTAGCGGTATTCCAGAAAACATTGCTTATTCCACTAGCGATAGCCCAACAGGCCCATGGACCTTCCGTGGTATTATCATGCCGACTGAAGGACGCAGCTTTACTAACCATCCTGGAGTTGTCGATTACAAAGGCAAAACTTACTTCTTCTATCATAATGGCGCATTACCAGGAGGTAGCGGATTCACACGTTCAGTCTGTGTGGAAGAATTTGAGTTTACAGAGGAAGGCTTATTCCCAACCATCAGGATGTCACAGACAGGCCCAGCAGCTATTGCAAACTTGAATCCGTATCAACGGGTCGAAGCTGAGACCATTGCGTGGTCAGTAGGCGTGCAGACAGAACCTTGTGCAGAAGGTGGTATGCAGGTCTGCGCAATTAATAATGGTGACTATATCAAAGTGAAGAATGTAGACTTTGGTGAAGCAGGAGCAGCTGCATTTTCCGCTAGAGTTTCCAGTAATACAAATGGCGGTGTAATTGAGCTACGTTTGGACAGTCTAACAGGCCCAATCATTGGCACTCTTGCTGTGCCCTACACAGGTGGGTGGGATGTCTGGGCGACGAAATCCACCGTGGTTACTGGCGCCACTGGAGTTCATGATTTGTATCTGATCTTCAGAGGACAAGAGGAAGAGCTCTTTAAGTTCAATTTCTGGCAGTTTACAGAAGCTGGTACAGGCGAAGAACTTGTATCCATAAGTGCCACAGTTGATCAGCATAAGATTGACATAGCTGATGGAAGAAATATAGCCAACTTCCAAGTAATGGCCATTTATGCTGATGGCACAAGTCGCGATGTGACTGCGGAAGCTCAATACATCCTAACTCCGAATGATGTCATCAGCATTCAAGGCAGCCAAGTTTATGGTGTAAACTTTGGTAAGACAGTTGTGGATATCAGCTATGGTGGCTTTACGGATCAACTGCACATTGTGGTGAGCGACTTAGAAAGTGAGTTAACTGTTAAACAGTTAATTCTTGACCCACAAGATTTTGAGCTCTATGTAGGTACAAGTGCCAACTTCACTGTAACTGCCGAGTACCTTGATGGGCACACAGAAGATGTAACTAGCACTGCAACTTACAGTAACACCAACTCAGCAATTGCTGCTGTCAACAAAGGGACAATTCAAGCTAAGAATGCGGGAACGACTGAACTTAAGATCAGCTATAAAGGAAAAATGGGTGAAGCAGCTATCGTTACCATTCCTATCACTGTAAAAAATCGCAACCCATACGTCCGCAACGAAGCTGAACTAATGAATTTGCAGTCGGGTGTGCAAACCGAAGACTGTAGTGAAGGTGGCTTGAACGTAGGTTATATCGAAAATGGCGATTGGATCATGTTTAAAGGGGTAGATTTTGGTTCAGGCGCTTCAGCTTTCCAAGCCAGAGTCGCTTCTGCAACTAATGGAGGAACCATTGAGATTCGTTTAGACAGTCCCAATGGTCAGTTGGTTGGTACGCTAAATGTGAGCAACACAGGTGGATGGCAGAATTGGGTCACTCGTTCGACATCCATTGATAATCTGACTGGTGTCCATGATCTGTATTTGAAATTTGTAGGTGGTAGTGGATACTTATTCAATATTAACTGGTGGCAGTTCGAACCTGCCAAGTAATTAGACTGATTACTGGTGCAGGAGCAATCAATTAAACATGAGGGAGGTTATACTATGGGACAGCGTAGTCTGTTGAGACTTTTGGTTTGTCTGTTGGCGGCCTCTGTAGCAGGATGTTTATTGGTGAATCCATACACCAATGCTGTGACTGATCCAGCTGCTTTATTTGCTGATGTTGAGATTGCTATTGCCTACAAAAAGTTTGATGAACACAATCCTATCTTACCTCATCGTTTTGGTGCGGATCCTTATGCGCTTGTATATGGGGATCGGGTTTATGTTTACAGCACCAACGATGCACTGCTCGTAGATGGTCAAGGGAATGTCCTTGAGAATGTCTATGGAATGATCCGGACCATCAACTGTGTTTCTTCGGCAGATATGGTGAACTGGACTGACCATGGCTGGATTGATATAGGCGCACCATATAGAGGTATTGCTAAGTGGGCGGGGAACTCATGGGCGCCAGCCGCCATCTTCAAGAACATTGATGGGAAAGACCGTTTCTTCTTATACTTTGCCAACAACGCGAGTGGGATTGGTGTCTTAGTCAGCGATAGTCCAGTAGGCCCATTTGTTGATCCTATTGGTAAACCGCTTGTCTCACGGGATGTACCTAATGCCAATGTGGAATGGCTTTTTGATCCCGCAGTAGTCATTGATGAAAACGGCAAAGGTTATCTCTACTTTGGCGGAGGTGTTCCAGCAGGTAAAGGTGAGATGCCCGATACCGCTAGAGTTGTAGAGCTAGGCGATGATATGATCAGTCTTGCAGGAATACCTCAAGTGGTGAAAGCACCATGGTTCTTCGAGGCAGCGTTTGTTCACAGGATTGGTGATACTTATTACTTCTCATATTGCACTAATTTTGACGGTGCTGCTCGCGCCAGAGCAACTGGACCGATCATGACTGATCAAGGTGAAATAGTGTATATGACCAGCACAAGTCCGATGGGACCATGGGAGTATCAGGGTTCAATCCTTAAGAATCCTGGCGTTTTCTTTGGAACAGGTGGCAATAACCACCACAGCATGGTAGAGTTTAACGGTCAATGGTATATCTTTTACCATACTCAGGTGCTGCAGGATTCTATGGGCATTGGAGGTGGATACCGCAGTACCCATGTTGATAAAATGACAATTACAGAAGATGGTGTGATTTTGCCAGTTACCGCTACACTTAAAGGTGTCGACCAAATCAAGTATTTGAATCCATATGAACTTCAAGAAGCTGAGACCATGGCTTGGGCAGGGAACATAACCGTCAAACCAACTACAGAACCGAGCGCTCTATTTGGTGAAGTAAACATGGTTGTCACTGAGATGAAAAATGGTAGTTTCATTGGTTTAGCTGGCGTGGATTTTGGGACAACTGGTGCGAAACGTTTTACAGCTAAGGTTGCTGCAAATCAGGATATCAACGCCATCAAGATTACCATTGATAATCCCGAAAATGAAGCAATCGGTTATGTTGTTGTCCCCAACACCGGTAACCTGTCACACTTTGTTGAAGTTACAGTTGAGTTGCATCAACCAGTCACTGGAGTACATGATTTGTTCTTCGTCTTTGCAGGCGATGGGTTTGCCTTTGATGCTTGGCAGTTCCACGCTGAATAACAATTAACTATTCTTAGAGACGCAGTTCTCAAATGGAGGAGAAAAATGGTAAAACGTTTCATACTTACAGTCGTAGCTATTACTATAATTCTATTATCTTGCACGAATGTACTAGCTGCAGATGGTGAGCGCGTAGGCATCAGGCCTACGCCTCCACTGCACGTAGAAGGTAATCAATTGAAGGATCCTGCTGGTAATAATGTCTTGCTGCATGGTTGGATGCAGCCAACATCCAGTTACTTCAATGGACAGGGAAAATGGTATATTGACCCCTGGGATTGGACCAAATTAAAGTCGCCTTTGACTCGATCTGGTGTATCAGATTTCCTCAATTATTTAGAAGAAGTAGCTACTTTGATGACTGATCCCAGCCCGCGCTATGGACGTGATCATGGTTGGTACTGTAGTTTTGTCCGGTTGAATACCGATGCTGTGGGAGGTTGGTCCAGCGCTGAAGGTTTAGTTGACTTAAAGCAATTTGATGCGTGGATTGAGAACTTTTTAGTACCATATGCCAATATTTTAAGAAGCCGCGGTTTGTATTTAGTACTCTGCGCTACAGGACCAATGGTGGTCAATGTCGATGGCGATATGTCAAAAAATGCCAGCAAAGGCACCCAAGAACGGTTGATGCTGTTTTGGGAGAGAGTAGCTAGCCATCCTGGTATTAAAAATGCTGACAACGTAATGTTTGAACTAATGAACGAACCAGTAATGGTTGAAACAGTTCTTGGCAACAATCAATGGGGTATGCAGCGTTCGGAATATTTCTCAGCCTTTACCGAATGGCTGCAGCCAATAATTGATGTTATTCGCAGCACTGGTGCTAATAACGTGATCTGGGTTCCAACTTTGGAGTGGCAGGGTTCACCTCAGCAATGGGCTATGTTTCCATTTAATGGTGAGAACATTGGTGTAGCTGTCCATTACTATCCAGCATATGGCGGTGTGTTTGACAACAGCTGGTCTGTACAAAATTTGTGGGATAGACAGTATAAACCTGCTGCTGATAGATGGCCTATGATTATCACAGAAATGTTCTGGACTCCTTTTCCTGATGACCCGTGGAATTTAGTCAACGGGAAAACTGAAGGATTTGGTAAAAGCATTAAAAAGGCCATTGACCAGCAGGGCAATGTGTCCTATCTTGTAGGTTTCATTGGTGATTTGCTGGATGATTTAAATGTCAATCGTCCTTACGCTTGTGAACTCAGCGAACGTGAAGGAGCACAAGCCTATTTTGATTGGATGCCAGAGTTGGCTCAATTGAGTTATAGATCATATGGTTATCAAGTCATCCCAGGTCAGATCAAAGCGGAAGAATTTGAAGCAATGTCTTCCGGTATTAAGGTAAGTTCGCATCCCATTAATTTTGGGCAACGTTACTTAAGCAACATTCAGCCTGGTGCATGGCTCAATTATTTAATCGATGTGGCTGAAGCAGGTACCTATCAAATGCAGGTGAAATACAAAATGAACACTGCAGCCAATGTTACACTTTCAGTCCACACTGCATCGGGTGAAGCAATTGGAGTCTTACAGTTGCATCCAGAGGAAAAACCTCAGTTGCTTGACTGGCAAAGTGAAACGATTCTGCTTAATTTACCAGCGGGACAACAAGAATTACATTTTGTTTTTGACAGCATAAGCGAAAACTTCACTCTTGACCTGGATTGGTTTGAATTCACCTGGCTTAATAACTGAAGCCAGGCACGCATTTAGGTTGGTTTGGGAGCGGTTTTGTTTGGCAATCGTTAAAAATATTATAAATCGGTAAAACACATGAGTAAAAAAAGGAGTTAATGTATTCTTTGTTGAATTATTGGTAAGTAAAACGTTTAGTTTTGCTGCTCCCAATAAACCGGTTTCATATTTTGAGTACCGAATTTGGGGTGAGAATATTGGCAGATCAAAGAAGTGTTCAACAGGTTTTGAAAATCTTTACATTGTGTTTAGTGTTAGTCTTGGTGTCTAGCATAACTTCAAAAGCATTAGACAATGGATTAGCGTTAACTCCGCCTATGGGTTGGAACAGTTGGAATGTTTTTCATGGTGATATCGATGAAGTAAAGATCAAGCAGATTGCTGATGCCATGGTCAGTTCTGGGATGAAAGATGCTGGTTATGAGTACATCATCCTTGATGATAACTGGATGGCCAATCCAGCAAGAGATGCTGAAGGAAACTTGATAGCTGATCCAATCCGCTTTCCTAGTGGTATCAAAGCCTTAGCCGATTATATTCATTCGCTTGGCTTAAAGATTGGTATCTACGGAGACCGGGGAACAATGACCTGTATGAATATTCCTCAAAGTGGAAGCTACGGTTATGAGGAACGGGATGCCAAGACTTTTGCAGAGTGGGGCATTGATTATGTCAAATATGACAACTGTAATGCAGCAACTGATAGCTGTCAACGCTGCGATTATCAAACAATGCAAAAGGCTTTAGCAGCCACAGGACGTCCTATTGTGTTCAGCATTTGTGCGTGGGGTTTTCAATCATGGATGCCAGACGTTGGCAACCTCTGGCGTACAACTGGTGACATTACTGACAAATGGGACAATGGCAATGACTGGTTTGTAGGAATTATCAACGCAATTGATCTCAATATGCGCTATGCAAAGTATGCTAAACCAGGTGCATGGAATGATCCAGACATGTTTGTAATAGGCAATGGTGGTTGTACTGTAGAAGAATATCGGACACAGTTCAGCATGTGGAGTATGATGGCTGCACCACTGATTGCTAGTAATGATTTACGCACTATGGATGAAGTAACAAGATCAATCCTGACCAATAAGGAAGTTATTGCTGTCAATCAAGATCCTCTGGGGATCCAATGTTCAAAAGTTCGTGATGATGGTGATGAAGAAGTCTATGTCAAACCTCTCAGCGGCGGCGATTATGCTGTAGCCCTCCTGAACAGGGGTAATAAAGAGGCCATCATTCGAGTGACTGTGGAGGAAATTGGATTTACACCTCAGCCAGGATACGGATATGTAGTAAGGGATTTATGGCAACATTGTGAGTTTGGCACGTTAGATGTGATTGAGGCAGAGGTACCTGTGCATGGAACCGCCATGTTTAGAGTCAGTCAGGTGCCCATTGATCAATTACCTGGTAATGTAGCGATTTACACAACGGCTGAACCGGTTGTCAGCGCAGAAGCACCTAGTGAGTTAGCTGTCACACTTGTTAACATTGGTGTTCAGGATGTTCATGATGTAGTAATTCGTTTGCAGACTCGCGATGGCTGGTTAGTGGATGAATTATTGCCAGTTAAGTTCAAGACTATTGCTGTTAACCAATCAGTAACTGCGAAATGGGCGATTAAACCCGATGTGCAGGCTGAAGGTCTTAAGAACATTGAAATAGTTGTGTCTTATTCGGATGCGTTAGGTTCGAGAGAATGGCAGAAAAACTTCAAGTTTGTAGTTTTACCGCCAGCTGGAAGTGTTTACTTAAGTGATCTGAAGCCGGTATCTTCACGCAATGGCTGGGGTCCTATCGAAATGGATCAATCGAATGGTGAGACAGCTGCCAACGATGGCCGAATCATTACAATTAATGGAGTTCAGTACAATAAAGGCTTAGGAGTACATGCGTACAGCGAAGTAATTTACGATATTGGTGGTTTGTTTGCTACCTTCATTGCCGATGTTGGTGTTGATGATGAGGTTGGAAATCGTGGTAGTGTTGTTTTCCAAGTCTGGGGTGACAATGTCAAACTTTGGGAAAGCAAGCTGATTGATGGTACAATGGCACCGCAGACGGTCAGCGTTGATGTTAGTGGTGTTAAGACTCTGAAACTAGTGGTTACCGACGGCAATGATGGCAATGGTTATGATCATGCTGATTGGGCTGGCGCTCGTCTGATTCCGCTGCAATAACGGAAAAATTCACGGAGGGAGATGGAAACGTGACTAAGAAACAGTTTATCGCAGTACTGTCTAGTTTAGTGCTTCTGGCATTGGTATGTACCTCGGTTGCCTTAGCAGAAGAATACATGCTGCCATCTTTAAAAGAGATTTATAAAGACTATTTTCGTATCGGTGGTGCAGTGTCGGTAGCTAGTTGGGCACCGAAGACATTAGTGTCCCACAGGGATATTATTATCGGCCAGTTAAATAGCTTAACAGCTGAAAATGCAATGAAGCCAGATTACTTACAACCACGTGAAGGCGTTTTTAACTTTAGAGAACCAGATAATTTGATTGCGTTTGCTCAACAAAATGGTATGGTAGTACGTGGGCATACACTGGTTTGGCATGCACAAACGCCTGATTGGTTTTTCCGTGATAAAGATGGCAAGTTGATTTATGAAAAAGAAGTAGTGACTGAAGAAGATCGGCAATTGGTAATCAGTCGTTTGGAAGCGCATATTGAAGCTGTAATGACCCACTTTGGTGATATCGTGTACTGCTGGGATGTAGTCAACGAAGCTGTTAGTGACGATTCAGCTTACATTCTTCGCCCAGAATCACCATGGATGCGGACTATCGGTGAAGATTTCATCAAGATAGCTTTTCGGAAAGCACGCGAAGTTAACCCAAATGTCAAACTGTTCTACAATGATTACAATGCTGTAGCCCCTTATAAAAGAGGTCGGATTTATACTTTGCTGAAGAACTTGATAGCTGAAGGAGTACCAATTGATGGTATTGGTATTCAAGGCCACTGGGGCATCGATAGCCCAAGTCTGGCTGATATCGAAGAATCTATCAAGATGTATGCAGGTTTAGGTTTAGAAATCCATATCACAGAAATGGATATTGGTATGGATGGCTATACCGAGGAAGAACAAGCAGAGCGTTACAGACAGATTTTTGAACTGTTTAAGAAGTACAGTGACGTAATTACTAACGTTACTTTGTGGGGAGTGGCCGATGATGCTTCCTGGCGCGGAGATGATAACCCACTGCTCTTTAACAGAAACCATGAGCCAAAACCTGCATTCTGGGCTATTGTTGATACAAGTAAACCTTGGTATGTGAACAAAGCCGAGTATACTGGCGCAGCAATGTTTAAGAATGCGCAGGGTGAAAGAATAGGTACATTGAAACCAGGTGAATATGCGTTAACTGATTTGGATTTCGCACTGGCAGATGCAGCGCAGGTAGAAGTAGGAAAAGGTTATTTCATGACCTTCTATAGTGAATTAGGTGAAGCTTGGCACTATGTCAGTACAAACGAATTCAATGGTGCTGAACTTGCACAGAAAGCCGTAACCGTGTCTGTTTACTATGTAGAAGCAGAAAACATTGCTTTAAATAAACCAGTGGATGCCAATGTCAGTTCTAACCGTGCTGGAAGAGCAGTTGATGGTGATCCTGCTAGTAGCTGGTCGCCCAAGGATACTCCTCCTTATTGGTTGACTGTTGACTTAGAACAACCATATATCCTTTATCGCTGGGTTTGCAGATTACATGGAACCGGGCCGCTGGCATCCATTTCTTCAAGTCCATTTAATGCCGCTGATTTTAAACTGCAAATTAGCAATGATGGTATTAATTGGATTGATGCGGATGTGGTCGAAGGTAATACTGCGAGTGTAACAGATCGTGAGTTAAACTTAGTTCAAGCAAGGTATGTCAGGTTGTATGTCACTCGTCCAACTTCGGTAGAAGTCAACAAGAACCTGGTGGTATATGAGCTTGAGATCTATGGGTTACCGGTTGAAGAGTAAAAACCCAGAAGTAATTCAAAGTTAGAACATTATTCCATAAGAAGAGATTTACGATTTTATGTAGAATTAATCAACAAGGATCTTAAAGCATTTCCCATTCCCCATGGGGGGATGGGAAGTGCTTAATAAGATGAAAATGATATGGGAGGAGGCGCATGTTCGGAAGCTGATTGAAACATTGGTTTGTTTGCAGTAAGTATTAGTCACACGACATTGTTAAGTAAGACGTGCTATGAATAGTCAATAGTTATTGTGCACTTTGACAACCACATAGTAATTCCACACTAATTAGTAGAACCGGCTGTCCACTTATAGTTAGGATCAAATGGCCGATTATCAGTC